>Ga0209198_1000516_pt1 | contig 34645 bp, 31 predicted proteins | sample COGITO_mtgs_1105_2_FD_184804 | JGI IMG/M metagenome (GOLD analysis project Ga0209198, IMG submission 184804) | Pelagic marine microbial communities from North Sea - COGITO_mtgs_110519 (SPAdes) (version 2) | ecosystem: Environmental > Aquatic > Marine > Epipelagic ...
ATGCCACTCATCATTTATGTGTTGCCTACAAACCAAATACCGCTTTCTATGAAGCCTATGGAATTAAAGGTTGGAAGTCATTAGAAAAAACTATAAAATACATTAATCAAAATCATCCAGATATCTTTACAATAGCTGATGCAAAACGCGGAGATATTGGTAATACTTCTAGCATGTATGCAAAAGCATTCTTTGAAGATTTATCTTTTGACAGTGTAACAGTAGCTCCTTATATGGGAAAAGACTCTGTAGAACCATTCTTGGCCTTCAAAAACAAACACACCATTTTATTAGCGCTTACCTCTAACACTGGCGCTTTTGATTTTCAAACAAAAGAAATTAATGGAAAAGAAGTATATAAACAAGTATTAGAAACCTCTAAAAGCTGGGAAAACTCTGAAAACTTAATGTATGTAGTGGGTGCTACCAAAGCATCTTATTTAGCAGATATTAGAAAAATTATTCCTAATTCGTTTTTATTGGTTCCTGGTGTAGGAGCTCAAGGAGGAAATTTACAAGAAGTGTGTAAATACGGAATGAATCATCAAGTTGGATTATTAATCAATTCTTCTCGCGGAATACTGTATGCCTCAAAAGATGCAGATTTTGCAAAGGCAGCGTCAAAAAAAGCAACTGAAATACAAATTCAGATGTCTAAATTAGTAGAAGCTATATATTCTTAAAAAAATACTACTTTTTTTAATTTTTAATGATTTCTTTTACAAAAGCTCCTTTATCAGTTTGAAATTTTAATAGATATATTCCTTTTTTAAAAGAAGTTAAATCAATTGAGGTATTTACTTCATCTATAGTGAAATTAGAAAGACTTTGACCTAAAGTTGAATACATATTTACATTAGATCCAATTAAATGCGAAGGTGTTTTTAAAATTAATTTATCCTTGGTTGGGTTTGGATAAATAATGAGTTCATTTAAAGTTGAGTTGGATGTTGACAAAGAACTTTCTTCATAAACTCTTACATAATCTATCTCCATGGTAGCGTTGTTAAAATTACTTGGAATAGTTCCGCCTAGATTTCCCCCCATGGCTATATTAAGCAGTAAGTAGTGCTCGTTATCATAGGGTATTTCTTGGGTGTTTTCTCTTTCAAAAAAAACAACATCATCTAATAAAATTTTAATCACATTTTCTGTCCAAATAAGTGAATAGATGTGAAACTCTCCGCTAGAATCTTGTATATAGGTTGTACTGCCCTCGTTTTGATACGAATTTGTATTTGCATTAAAATAATGAAGATGACCAATAAGATTGGTTTTATCCCAGCCATTTTGTTCCATGATATCTATTTCTCCACATACTGGCCAGCCAACGCTACCGTAGGTAGAGCCAAAATAATTTCCAACTTCATTAATATTGGCTCCTAGTGTCCAAATAGCAGGCCATGTTCCAGCCTCAGCAGATAATTTGGCCCTAACATCTACTCTACCATACTTGAATGCAAATTTTGAATTTAATCTCGCAGATGTAAATGGTTTAGTGACATTGTTGAATGTGTAATTTTCTCTAATAGCTTTAATCTTTAAAGAACCATTACTAACAAAAGAATTTGATATTTGATTGGTGTAGTGTTGTAGTTCTCCATTAGCCCAATCTGTACCATTTATAATTGGAATAATTTGGTGGTGCCATTTGTTTGAATCTACAGTTCCGGAGTAATTAAATTCGTCTGACCAAACTAAAGTAGTAAAAACAGGGTCATTTTCACCTTCTAATTCTTCAAAGATAAAATCATCTACATAAGCAGTTACATGATCAAAATTATCCTCTCCATTTACTTGAATTAACACTCTATTAAAATCTGTTCTAGCAATAGGGTTCGCAGAGAAAGGATCAAGGTTAATAAAAGCATCACTTTCAAAATTAAATGAGATTTCTTGCCATTCATTTAACGTAATAGATTTTATGATTTCACTTTGTGTAGACCATGGTTGAGGCAGATTACCATTTTGAAGCTTCAAAGAAACTTGATTAGGTTGGTTACCTGATAAACTACTAGAAGGAACATAGATTTTAAATGTGAAAGAATTATTGTTCGAGAAATCTAAATTTTCATTTGAATCAAATCTAACATTTGCATATTGACCTCCAACATCTGAGTATTTTAAAACACGAGACGATGTATTGATTCCTTGAGCATATGGGTTTGCAAATGAACTATCAACACCACAATCATCACCAAACCACGCAGAAATAGTTCCACTACCTTCAAAATCATCTTCAATTATTTGTTGTGAAACTGTTGAGCAGAAAAAAAAACCAAAAAAGAATACAAGAATAAATCGCATGATGTAAATTAAATTTCTGTACAAAAATAACTTATAATAGAAAGTCGAAATAAAAAAAACCCCATACAAAAACCAAACAAAAAAGATTATTTAAAATCATCTCTATTTTTATCATACCCATAAGGACAATGCTTGCAGCCACTTTTACAGCAATGGCCTCTTTTTAAATGATATTTTTCTGTAAAAACTCTATACCCTTGTTCATTGAAGTAAAAGTCTTCTTGAGTGAGTTCTATTTTTTTATTATACATACTTCAAAGTACCAATAAAGAGTACACTAAAAAAATACTATTTACTTTTTTAGATTTGGAGGATACTCTAAGATAATCTTATTAACTAAATCATTAATACGCTTCTCTTTTTTTTCAATATTACTCATCTTCATTGCTCCAGATCCTATTCCTTGCCAAATGAGTTCATTGTTGTTTTTATCTATAAAGTCAATAAATAAAGTTCCTTCTGTGTATTGATTGATATTTAGATTAGTACTTCCACCCATGAACCATGGGTTATAACCCCAACCAAAACCGTATCCAATATTATTGTCAGTTACGTTAACCTGCTCTCTAGATTTTGTAAAAATACTAATCAACATGTCAGGGTTTACAGATTTGCTAAAACCTTTTTTGATTAATTCATTTTCTATGGCACGCATGATTCGTTTTTTATCAAGATCAGAAACAGATGCTTTATCTATTCCTTTTTTGTAAAAAGCAAATGTTTTGTAGGATGAAAAATCTACCTTGGTATCGTAATCCGAAATAACTTTTACTGAAGAACATGAGGTAAGAATACCTATGCACAATAAAAAAAATAATTTAAACATTTTCATAATTAATAGTTTTTTAAAGATTCTTAAATAATGATAAATCTACTTTATTAGGGATCGTAACTTTTAACTTTTTTTCATTTTTCATAGCCCGTTTGATTGCAAATATAGCTTCATCATTTCTTGCCCAATTTCTCCTAGCTATTCCATTATTTACATCCCAAAAAAGCATAGACTTTATTCTTTTGGCCGACTCCTTACTACCATCAATAAGCATGCCAAACCCACCATTAATAACCTCTCCCCAACCAACACCACCTCCATTATGAATGGAAACCCAAGTAGCACCTCTGAAGCTATCTCCAATTACATTTTGAATAGCCATATCTGCAGTAAACTTAGATCCATCATAAATATTTGATGTTTCTCTGTAAGGTGAATCTGTTCCTGAAACATCATGATGATCTCTACCTAATACAACAGAACCTATTTTTCCTTTTTTAATTGCTTTATTAAATGCTTTGGCAATTTTTATTCTTCCTTCAGCATCTGCATATAGTATTCTAGCCTGTGAACCAACAACTAATTTATTTTCTTGTGCTCCTTTAATCCATTTAATATTATCAGCCATTTGCTGTTGAATCTCTGATGGAGAATCTTTTTTAATTTCCTCTAAAATTTCACAAGCTATGAGATCTGTTTTTTCTAGATCTTCAGTTTTACCTGAGGTACAAACCCATCTAAAAGGGCCAAAACCATAATCAAAACACATAGGCCCCATAATATCTTGAACATAACTCTGATATTTAAAATCTATACCATTTTCTGCCATAATATCTGCTCCTGCTCTGCTAGCCTCCAATAAGAAAGCATTTCCGTAATCAAAGAAATAAGTTCCTTTGGCTGTATGATTATTGATTGCCCTAGCATGTCTTCGAATTGTTTCTTGTACTTTATCTTTGAATAAAACTGGATTTTCAGCCATCATCTTGTTAGCTTCTTCAAATGAAATATCACAAGGATAATATCCTCCTGCCCATGGATTGTGCAAAGATGTTTGATCTGAGCCTAAATCTATATGAATATCTTCAACATCAAACTTCTCCCAAACATCTACTATATTTCCTAAATAAGCAAGAGACACGATTTCTTTGTTGTCTTTTGCTAATCTTACTCTAGTTACCAATTTATTTATATCGGTAAATTTCTCATCTATCCAGCCCTGATCTAGGCGTACTTGTGTAATTTTTGGGTTTACCTCTGCACACACAGTTATACAACCAGCAATATTTCCAGCTTTTGGTTGAGCACCACTCATTCCACCCAAACCAGCAGTTACAAATAAATTTCCTTTGGGTGATTTTCCTATCTTTCGAAAACCATTTAAAACGGTAATAGTAGTTCCATGAACTATCCCCTGAGGCCCAATGTACATATAGCTCCCTGCTGTCATTTGACCATATTGACTAACACCCAAGGCATTCATTTTTTCTAAATCGTCTGACTGAGAATAATTAGGTATGGTTAACCCATTTGTAACCACAACTCTTGGTGAATTTTTACTCGAAGGAAACAACCCCATGGGATGGCCAGAGTACATCGATAGAGTTTGTTTAGACGTCATTTCAGAGAGGTATTTCATAGTGAGCAAATACTGCGCCCAATTTTGAAAAACAGCTCCATTGCCTCCGTAAGTGATTAGTTCATGTGGGTGTTGAGCTACAGCATAATCTAAATTATTCTGAATCATTAACATGATAGCTTTAGCCTGCTCGCATTTACCTGGATATTCAGAAATTGATCTTGCATGCATGCTATAAGTAGGGCGAAAACGATACATATAAATACGACCGTATGTTTCTAACTCCTCGGCAAACTCAGGCAACAAAACTGAATGATGTTTAGCATCAAAATAACGTAATGCATTTCTTAACGCCAACTCTTTCTCGTCTTTAGATAAAATATCTTTTCTTTTTGGAGCATGATTAATAGAAGATTCATAGTCCCTTTTGTCTGGTAATTTACTTGGGATACCTTGTTGTATTAACTCTTTGAATGTCATTTATGCCTAAAAGATTAAAAAATAATTATACTTACAAATATAATTGATTTTTAAAACGATTAATTTTTATACCACTAAAAAAAACATCTATTTTTTGAAAAATTCGTAAATTGCAATTCTAAATTGATATTTTTTTTACGAATAATATCATATTTGAATACATATTTACAATAAACAATAATTATTCTACAAAAAGTATTTAGTTGAATCTAAACTATCATTAAAAAATATGGAAAACATCACTCCTTATAAACCAATCAATAAAGTTAGAATTGTAACTGCAGCTTCTTTATTTGATGGTCATGATGCATCAATTAATATTATGCGTAGAATTATTCAATCTACTGGAGTTGAAGTGATTCATTTGGGGCACGATAGAAGTGTTGAAGATGTAGTGAATTGTGCTATACAAGAAGATGTAAATGCTATTGCAATGACTTCCTATCAGGGCGGTCATAATGAATATTTTAAATATATGTTTGACTTGTTAAAAGAAAAAAATGCAAGTCATATAAAAATTTTTGGTGGCGGAGGTGGCGTTATTCTTCCTGAAGAAATTAAAGATTTAATGGAGTACGGAATTACTCGAATATACTCACCAGATGATGGAAGAGAAATGGGACTTCAAGGAATGATTAATGATTTGGTAAAACAATCAGATTTCCCCATTGGTAAAGTTTTAAATAAAGAAATTAATTATCTAAAGAATCAAGACCCTGGAAGTATCGCTCGAATTATTTCATCTGCTGAAAATTTTCCTGAAATTTCAAAAAAAACTTTATTAGAAATCCATAAAAAAAATAAAAATTCTACAATACCTGTTTTAGGAATTACAGGAACTGGCGGTTCTGGAAAATCTAGTTTGGTTGATGAATTAGTTAGAAGGTTTTTAATTGATTTTCCAAACAAAACTATTGGACTTATTTCTGTAGACCCATCCAAACGGAAGACAGGAGGTGCCTTATTAGGTGATCGAATTAGGATGAATGCTATTAACAACAATCGAGTGTATATGAGGTCTTTAGCAACTCGTCAGTCTAATTTAGCTTTATCGAAACATGTAAATGAAGCTATAGAGGTTTTAAAAGCTTCAAAATTTGATTTAATCATTCTAGAAACATCCGGTATTGGACAATCAGATACAGAAATAATTGAACATTCGGACACCTCTCTTTATGTGATGACTCCAGAATTTGGAGCGGCTACTCAGCTAGAAAAAATAGATATGTTAGACTTTGCGGATCTAGTTGCCATTAATAAATTTGATAAACGTGGTGCTCTTGATGCTGTTCGTGATGTAAAAAAACAATATATGCGTAATAATAATTTATGGCATATACACATGAATGACATGCCTGTTTTTGGGACCATAGCCTCACAATTTAATGATCCTGGTATGAATTCGCTTTACAAAGCAATCATGAATAGGCTTGTAGAAAAAACTGGAGCAGATTTAAATTCTACCATTGAAATAATACAGGAAATGTCTGAAAAGATTTTTATCATTCCACCAGCACGAATTCGTTATTTATCTGAAATAGCAGAAAATAATAGAGCCTATGATAAGAAGGAAAGAAGTCAAGTAGAAGTTGCTCAAAAATTATTTGGAATCTATAAAACAATAGACGCTGTACTCAGCAGAAATTTATTATCGATCAATCAGAAAGAGACCCTAACAAAAACAGGGTTAAACCATAAAAATATTCTAGACAAAACCCAAAAAAATGAATTGCCTTTCATAAAATTATTAATCAATCAGTTTGAAAAAGTAAAAATGAATTTAGACCCCTACAATTGGGAAATTATCCTTAGCTGGCACGATAAAATTCAGCGATACAAAGCCCCTATTTATACTTTTAAAGTGAGAGATAAAGATATTAATATAGAAACACATAGTGAGTCTTTGTCTCATTCTAAAATACCAAAAATATCACTCCCTAAATATGAAGCATGGGGAGATGTATTACGATGGAACTTGCAAGAAAATGTTCCAGGAGAATTTCCTTTTACAGCAGGTTTGTATCCTTTTAAGCGAACTGGGGAAGACCCAACGAGAATGTTTGCCGGAGAGGGTGGTCCTGAGAGAACCAACAGACGTTTTCATTATGTTAGTCTTGGACTAGAAGCTAAACGTTTGTCTACTGCCTTTGATTCTGTAACATTGTATGGAAATGACCCAGGGCATAGACCTGATATTTACGGTAAAATTGGAAATGCTGGGGTTTCTATTTGTTGTTTAGATGACGCTAAAAAATTATATTCCGGATTTGACTTAAGTCATCCTATGACCTCAGTTTCAATGACTATTAATGGACCAGCACCAATGTTATTAGGGTTTTTTATGAATGCTGCGATAGACCAAAATTGTGAAAAATATATTATAGATAATAAGTTAGAAAAAAAGGTTGAATCTATATTAAAAGAAGCTTATGATTCAAAAGGATTAAAAAGACCTGAATACAGGGGGAAATTACCAAAGGGCAACAACGGATTGGGTCTTTTATTATTGGGAATTACTGGTGATATGGTATTACCAGCTAAAGTTTACGAACAAATAAAAAAAGAAACATTAACCCAGGTTAGAGGCACTGTACAAGCAGATATTTTAAAAGAAGACCAAGCACAAAATACGTGTATTTTCTCTACAGAGTTTGCTTTGAGACTCATGGGAGATGTTCAAGAATATTTCATAAAAAAACAAGTTCGTAATTTCTATTCTGTTTCAATTTCCGGTTATCATATAGCAGAGGCTGGAGCCAACCCAATTACTCAATTGGCATTAACACTATCTAATGGATTTACTTATATAGAATACTATCTTTCTAGAGGTATGGACATTAATAAGTTTGGACCTAATTTATCTTTTTTCTTTTCAAATGGAATAGATCCTGAATATGCAGTAATTGGAAGAGTTGCGAGAAAAATTTGGGCTAAAGCATTAAAACATAAATATAACGCAAATTCAAGGGCACAAATGCTCAAGTATCATATTCAAACTTCTGGACGTTCGCTTCATGCTCAAGAAATTGATTTTAATGACATTAGAACAACACTTCAAGCACTTTATGCTATTTATGACAATTGTAATTCTTTACACACCAATGCGTATGATGAAGCTATTACCACTCCTACAGAGGATTCAGTAAGAAGAGCCATGGCTATACAATTGATAATTAATAAAGAATTAGGATTAACAAAAAATGAAAACCCTATTCAAGGGTCTTTTATCGTTGAAGAATTAACCGATTTAGTTGAACAAGCAGTGTTACAAGAATTTGATAGAATTACTGAAAGAGGTGGTGTTCTTGGAGCTATGGAAACCATGTATCAACGATCTAAAATACAAGAAGAAAGCTTGTATTATGAAACTTTAAAACACAATGGAGATTTTCCGATTATTGGTGTCAATACATTTTTAAGCTCAAAAGGTTCTCCAACAATTCTACCATCTGAAGTAATTAGAGCTACAGAAGAAGAAAAGCAATTTCAGATAGAAACTAAAGAATTGCTGCATAACGCCAATAAAAATGAGGCCACTAGTCAATTAAAATCTTTACAGCAGGCAGCCATGAATAATGAAAACTTATTTGAAAAACTTATGGATACTACCAAAGTATGTTCTCTAGGACAAATAACAACTGCACTTTTTGAAGTAGGCGGTCAATATAGACGAAATATGTAGTTTTAAATTAATTTAAAAAGTATAAACAGATGAACAAAATTTTACTTATTCTATTTGTGATTTTTATGGGCTGTAGTCCTAATAAAAAGGTAAATAATACAGCTAAAAAAGCAATTTATAAGGATCATATTATTACACCAAAAAAAATTATAATTAATGATAACGTAGAAAGACATCTCTTTGATTATTCTATTTCAGATGAAATTGGTTTAAACAAAATGCATGCTCCGGTAGGATGGACTGAACCAATTATTGAAGCTAAATTTGAATTAAGAGGTATTGTCTTAAGTGGAGTACTTGGATTAGAATTTAAAGAAGGTGTTAAAAAAATACCAAGTAGTAAAGGGTTTTTGATCCCTAACAACACTAGAGTCAGGATTTTTAATGCGGGTTTAGAAGAATTAGTTTTGATAGAGGTGTTAAGACCGGGCTATCAAAAAGAACTCGTTACTTTTTTTGAAGATTTTAATAATTAGCCTATTAATATTAAAAAACAAGTAATCATTATTTTTTTTATATTTGAAAATATATAAATTATTACGATAAAAATATAATCTTATGAATAACACAAGAGACATCGCAAAAGTAAGGCTTCATGATGGTATTGTAGGACTCTTAAATATTGGATCAATAGTACTAGCAAGTGAATTAGGTTTCAACTGGATATACGTAGCTGGAGCTGTAGCTGTACTTCAAATTTTAAGCCCCTTTACAAAGTTTTGCCCTGTGTATACCATTTTAAATAAATTAATGCCAGATACTACTCCTATGCAAAACGGGAAATAAAAGTTCTTATTTACCTTTTTATCCCTGGCTGCTTTAATATCCAGTTTTTCTCCTCTTTTTGAGTATCAACCATTTTTTTAACATCCAAAAGTAATTTTTTTGCATCATAAATTACACCATCTTTTATGGTGTATTTAACGCCTCCCACCCTAACTACTTCATTTGACTTTGTTAATTTAATAGCTCCTGTTCCGTAAAGAACTTTTAAATTTTGTAACGGATTCTCTTCTACAATAACAAAATCTGCTAATTTACCTATTTGAACAGAGCCAATTTTATCATCCCAACCTAAAGCTTCTGCTCCATTTAAAGTTGCTGAACGAATTACTTCTAGAGGGTGAAATCCAGCCTCCCTTAACAATTCCAATTCTCTTATATAAGCAAAACCGTACAATTGGTAAATAAAACCAGAATCTGATCCTGCAGTTACTCTTCCTCCTCTATTTTTATATTCGTTGATAAAGGTCATCCATAACTGAAAATTATTTTTCCATGCCACCTCTTGTTCTGTTCCCCAATAATGCCAATAAGAACCATGTGAAATTTTACTTGGCTCATAAAACTTCCATAAAGAGGGTAAGGTATATGTTTCATGCCATTCTGCTCTTCTAGCACGTTGCAAGTCTCTACTAGCCTCATAAATATTAAATGTTGGGTCTAAGGTAAAATCTAGCGCTAATAACTCATTCATTACATTGTTCCAATGAATTGAATATGGCTTAGCAGCTTGCTCCCATAGCTTCCCTGCCTCCTCAAAACGATGTTGTTCATTTTGATAATTGTAATCTAAAGGATAATTTTGAACAGTTTTGTCATCAAAAAGAGCCTCAGGCAAACCATACCAATGCTCCATAGAAGTGAGACCTGCTCTAGCAGAATGTAAAACATTCCACCTAGCTACGCTTAATTGAGCGTGATGACATGCAGAGCCTAAACCTAATTTTTTATTTTCATCTAGAGCAGCAGTCATAATTTCAGGCTCTGATCCAAAAAATTTTATACCATCCGCACCATTTTTTGCATTATTTCTTACCCATTCTCTAGCCATTTCAGGGGTACTAATAGGTTTTTTACTTCCAGATCCAAATCCAACATAATCAAAGATTCTTGGTGCTACAATTTTATTTTTAGAACTCAAGAGCTTCAATTCTTTTGCATTAATACCACTTGGTTGTCTTACTGTTGTGATACCATGAGCCATCCATAACTTAAAAACATATGACGGATTTGCTCCTTGCGATTTTCCTCCAATATGCCCATGCATGTCGATAAAACCCGGAAGTAAATACATCCCTGATGCATCTAATTCTTTACCACCCTTTATTAATTTAGGCCTGTTTTTTTCTTCAATTTCTACTCCTGGATACCCCACAACTTGTATGGCTTCAATAGTATTATTCTCAACGACTATATCTACAGGTCCTCTAGGAGGGGATCCATCTCCATTAATTAAGGTAACACCTCTAATAATTAATTGATCAAAAGGTCCTTCACCTAAATAGTTTTCTTGAGAAAATGAATTAGTGAGTAAAAATAAAAAGGTTAATACAGTTAGTTTTTTTAAAATTTCCATGGCATAGTTTTAGAAATATTACTAAAAATACAAATTTATTATATGTTACCTAAAAAATCTTTTTTCAATAAGCCGTATAATTTTTTAGGTCTCCTTTTTTGTTTTGTATTTTTACAATCGCTATTCAAAGAAAAACATACAAATGAAATTTAAATATGTCATTTTTTTGGATTCAAGAATAAAAAAAACCACCCTCAAAAATTAATACATGAAGAGATTACTTCCATTTAGTTTACTTTTTACAGTTCTTTTTTTAAATGCTCAAGAAAAAGCAGTTCCTGTTTTTAAAAATGGAGAAGCACAAATAATTGATGCGTTTAATACTCCAAATAAATGGATTCGACATGATTTATGGGTAGCAACTAATTTTGATACAGATGGAGACGGAAAGAAGGATAGAATGCACGTTTCCGTAACTAGACCCTTTCAAACAGACACTCAAGGTCTAAAACTACCAATAATATATGTAACTAGTCCATATTTTGCAGGAGTTGCTCCAGAGACTGAGGGTGCTTTTTGGAATGTTAAACATGAGATAGGAGAAGAAGTGAAAGGGATTGTTCACCCAAACGTTGTCAGAAGAGGAAAAAGGCCCATTATTTCAAATTCTCATATTAAAAAATGGGTTCCAAGAGGGTATATAGTTGTACATTCTTCTTCTCCTGGGACTGGGCTTTCACAAGGAGCACCAACTGTTGGTGGACAAAATGAATCTTTGGCACCAAAAGCGGTTATAGATTGGTTGTGTGGAAGAACTAACGGATATACAGAACCATACGGAAACAATACTGTTTTAGCGTATTGGTCTACTGGAAAAGTAGGTATGACAGGAACCTCCTACAACGGTACACTTCCTCTAGCTGCAGCTACAACTGGCGTTGAAGGGCTTGAAGCTATTATCCCCATAGCTCCAAATACTTCCTATTATCATTATTACAGGTCTAATGGATTGGTTAGATCTCCTGGAGGATACCTTGGTGAGGATATAGATGTATTGTATGATTTTATTCATAGTGGCGATGAATCTAAACGAGCACACAATAACAAGACTGTTAGAGATTCTGAAATGAAAAACGGAATGGATAGAATTACTGGTGACTACAATGATTTTTGGGCTGGAAGAGATTATTTAAATCAGATGAAACCTATGAAAGCAGCTTTATTAATGGCTCACGGTTTTAATGATTGGAATGTGATGCCAGAACATAGTTATCGTATTGCAAAAAAAGCAAAAGAAATGGGTATTCCAACCCAGATCTATTACCACCAAAATGGGCATGGAGGACCTCCTCCTATAAAAATGATGAACCGTTGGTTTACTAGGTATTTACATGGAATAAATAATGGGGTAGAAAATGATGCCAAAGCATGGATTGTTCGAGAAAATAATAGTCAACAAAACCCTACATCTTATAAAGATTATCCAAACCCATTGGCAGAACCAGTAACATTTAATCTGCAAGAAGGAGCTCCCTATCTAGGTAAATTATCTACCAATAAAAGACAGTTAAACAAACAGGAAGTATTTTCTGATAACGCCTCATTTTCAGCAGTATCCTTAGCAAAATCAATCTCTTCAAATCATAGGTTGATGTATGTTTCTGAAGAACTGAAACAAGATATTCATATATCTGGAGTTCCTAAAATTAGCATAAAAGCATCCAGTTCTAAAAAAGCAGTAAATCTATCTGTTTACCTAGTTTCTCTTCCTTGGAACAACAACAAAAAATCGAAAATAACTGATAATATAATTACTAAAGGTTGGGCAGATCTTCAAAATTATTCTTCTTTGTCTAAAAGTTCTCCTCTAATACCGGGTAAATTTTATAATATGTCTTTTGAAATGCAACCAGATGACCAGGTTATAAAAAAAGGACAACAAATTGGCTTGATGATATTTTCTAGTGATTCTGAGCATACTATATTGCCAGCACCTGGAACAAAACTAACTATTGATCTAGATAATACCTCCATTATAATTCCTATAGTAGGTGGAATAAATGCTTTCAAAAAAGCTATTGATTAACAGCATATCGCTAAAAATGACCTCAACTGAAATTGCCTTATTATTAAACAATGATTCTGAAAAAATTATTCGAATTGGAGAAATAATAGGTAAAAAAATTAAAAAAAGAGATAACTTCGAAGAGCTTAATGAATTCGAAAAAACTTTCATTTATATAGATATTTTCGAGAATCACACTACAGATGGTGGATTTAAAACTTTTTTTTGGGACTCTGCAGGGCAATTTTCTCATGAAATATTGGAAGCTTATGAAAGAATTGGAGCATATAAAACTGCTTCAATAATTTACGATGCTTTTTTATTATTTAAGGAGATCCCCATACCAAAAGATCTAGATTTAAGAAGAAGTATTCTGTCAAATTTTAAATCAGAAGTATGGAATACTTTAGATCAAGAGTTTTATGATTGTAGTGATAATGTAGTACTTTTGATATTAGATTTCATCAAAAACAACACTAAGTATTTTGATTAATTTTAATTAAAAACTCTCAATATCTTTAAATAAAGATTATGAAATATTTTTTAATAGTAGCTTTTTTATCATTATTTGTATCATGTAATTCACAGGATAAAAGACCTTTAATTGGTGAAACAGAATATCAACAAAAATTAAATGCTGTTTTCAAAGATGCATCAAAATCACCGTTAAAAAACAAAGATTTGAAGAGCTTCAAAGGCTTGGACTTCTTTCCTGTAGACTCGTCTTACATCATAATAGCTTCAATTGAAAAAACACCAGACACTCCTTTTTTGGGAATGGCCACGAATACAGAAGAAAAATCTTATTACAGAAAATTTGGAATATTAACTTTTACTTTGAAAGAAAAAAAAATGCAGTTAACGTTGTATGAAAGTCTAGAAGAATCTGAGAATCCTATTTTTGAAGACTATTTATTTCTACCATTTACCGATGAAACTAGTGGCAGTGATTCTTACGGTGGTGGGCGTTACATGGATGTCTTTAAAAGTAAGATAAATACTAATGGAACTCTTGAATTGAACTTCAATAATACTTACAATCCTTATTGTGCTTACAATGATGATTATTCTTGTCCTTTAACTCCAAGAAACAATCATCTTAGTTTGGAAATTTTGTCAGGAGTTAAAGATTTTAAAAAGCAGTAATTCTTTCTATTTTAAATAATGTGTACCTATCATTAGGATAGCATTCTAGACAAATACATACCAGCAAAAACAGCCAAGAAAGCTACTATAAAACTTGCAAACGTGTATAGAGCAAAAGATGTAAAATCTCCACTTTTAAAAAGAACATGGTTTTCATATGCAAATGTTGAAAAAGTAGTAAACCCTCCACAAAAACCTGTTGCTAATAATAGCGTTTGATTTTGTGATAAGGTATTATTTCTAGCTGCCAATCCAATTATAATTCCAATTAGCAGACTTCCTAAAATATTTGCAGTAAATGTTCCTACAGGAATACTGTGATCTTGGTTATTTAAATATTTAGCAATAATATATCTTAAAACACTCCCAAAACCTCCACCTATAAAAACAAATAATAACTGCTTCATTTTTTTATAATTTAATATCAGCTATATCTTTCCAATTCCATTTACCAGTAACAGTTCCCTTATTTAAGGTTATTACTCCTGGGTTTGCTCTTAACATTGTTTTTAGTGTTGTTTCATCACAAAATAAAAAATCAAATGGTAAATCATAGTTATTTTGAATTAAGATTAAATCGTCTTCAAAAGAAGCTGAAACACCATACACATTATATCCCTTACTAATAGCCTTATCAGCTATGTATTTAATGTCTATAAAACCTTTATTATCTGATTTGGAAGCATTATATACAATAACTAATAATACTTTATCCATTTTTAAAATTTCAGGAGCCAAATCGTTTTGAGTATCCTCTAACATAAAATCATGAACAGGAGGAACACTCCCATCTTCGGGAAATTGCATTCCTTCAGTTATATTTTTTCCAACTGCATACGCTCTAAAATCTATGATGGGTAAGTGATTAAGTACGTGAAAAGTTATGAATAAAAAGCTAACAAACGATAAAATCATTAAGGATGTATTTATTCTTTTTGAGAATAATGCTTTAATGTTTTTAACACCAATCAACAAGAATAAGATGAGACCTATGAGTATTACATTTTTCCAAAATGTTTCCCATGGTGTTAGTTTAATGGCGTCTCCAAAACAGCCACAATCAGTTACTTTATTATAATAAGCTGAATACCATGTTAAAAATAAAAATATAGTAGTGATTCCTAATAAACTCCACGTAGTTATTTTGGACTTGTAGCCCAATAATAAAGATACGCCTAACATAATTTCTACAATAATCAGTAGAATTGAGAATGGTAGAGCATAGGGAATTAAAAACTCTAAATTTAAAACACCTTCACTAAAATATTCTTCAAATTTATATTGAGATCCAATAGGGTCAACTAATTTTACAAAACCGGAGAAAATAAACATAGCCCCAACAAAAATTCTAGAAAGATGTACTATTAACTTTAAAAACATTAGACTATATTTTAATTAATCAAATTATATACAAAAATTTGAAATGAAACTTATAAACCTTTTACTATTCATTTAAATGTATCATTGCGAAAACAGCATAATTGATCATATCCTGATAATTAGCGTCTATACCTTCAGAAACAAGAGTTTTTCCTTTATTGTCCTCTATCTGTTTAACACGTAATAGCTTTTGAATAATTAAGTCTGTTAAAGAACTTACTCTCATATCTCTCCAAGCCTCACCATAATCATGATTTTTATTTTCCATTAGTTCTTTGGTAATCATGATGTGCTTATCATACAATTCTGTTGCTTCTTCTGAAGATAAATCTGGATTTTCTACAACACCTAACTCTAACTGAATTAACGCCATAATTGAATAATTTATGATTCCGATAAATTCAGATTTTTCATCTTCGTCTACTTTACGAACATCATTTTCTTGTAACTGACGAATACGCTGTGCTTTGATGAAAATTTGGTCTGTCAATGATGGTAATCTAAGGATTCTCCAGGCAGATCCGTAATCACTCATTTTCTTTGTGAACAGATTTCTGCATTGTTCGACAACTAGATCGTATTGGTTAGAAGTATTTGGCATAAACAATATTAATTTCCGTAAATTTCGTTCAAATTTTATGAACTAAAAAATCTATACAAGTTTAATGAAAAAAATTGTTGTTTTTTGCGGCTCAAGTTTAGGATTTAATCCTATTTATAAAAATGCTGCTATTGAACTAGGTAACTACTTTGTAAACAATGACATAACTTTAGTGTATGGTGGTGGTAAAATTGGGATGATGGGAGTTTTATCAGAAACTATCTTAAATAAAGGTGGTAAAGTGATAGGAATTATTCCTGCCTTATTAAAAAAAGAAGAAGTTGTTAACCCTCATGTAACTGAATTAATAGTTACAAAAACCATGAGCGAACGTAAGGTTTTAATGAGTAAACTAATAGATGGCTATATTTCGTTACCAGGTGGATTTGGCACCCTAGATGAACTTTTTGAAGGACTAACTCTTGGTCAATTACATATAGAACAAAAACCAAATGGAATTTTAAATATTAATGGTTTTTTCAATCATACAATCAAACAATTAGAAGTTATGGTAGCAGAGGGGTATTTAAAACAAGAAAATAAAGAAATGCTGTTAGTTGGAAACAATGTAAGTGAATTGATGTTAAAGATGGAATCATATGTTGCTCCAAAAAAATCAGCTGTTATAAATAAAGTTATCAACCATGACCATAAACTGTAGAGGGAAATTAATAGATTTTTCTTCACCCAAAGTAATGGGAATTCTTAACATAACTCCTGACTCTTTTTATGATGGAGGATACTATAAAAATGAAAAAGAGGTTTTAAACCAAACTGAAAAAATGCTTCTTGAAGGTGCCTCATTTATAGACGTTGGTGCATATTCCTCAAAACCCGGTGCTGCTCATATTTCTGAAAAAGAGGAATTGAATAGAATAATACCTGTTATAAAATCTATTAGTAAGCATTTCCCAAAAGCTATTATTTCTGTTGATACTTTTAGGGGGATTGTAGCTAAACAAACTGTAGATAACGGCGCAGCAATTATTAATGATATTTCAGGAGGATCTTTTGATAAAGAAATGTTTAATATTGTAGCTGATTTAAAGGTGCCGTATATTCTGATGCATATGCAAGGAAAACCTCAAGACATGCAAATAAACCCAACTTACAGTGATATAATTACAGAGTTAATTTCTTTTTTTTCAGAACAACTTTACAAATTGCATCAATTAAAACATAATGATGTAATTATTGACGTTGGTTTTGGGTTTGGTAAAACTCTTGAACACAATTACCAATTATTAAAGAACCTTGCACTTTTTAAAAATTTAGATGTTCCTATTTTAGCTGGTGTTTCTAGAAAATCAATGCTCTATAAACCTCTTAATCTATCGCCTAAAGAAGCGCTAAACGCTACTACAAGTGCAAACACAATAGCATTACTTAATGGTGCAAACATTTTAAGAGTACATGATGTTAAAGAAGCGGTTGAAGCAATAAACATTGTGAATCTACTTAACTAATTTGTACATTTACCAAAATAGGACCAACAAATGTTAGATTTTCTTGACTTTTCTTTTTTAGACGCTCTGGACATATTATTGGTAGCTCTACTGATATACTACATCTATAAACTTTTAAAAGGAACTGTAGCCATTAATATATTTTTAGGAATTGCATTTATTTTTCTTATATGGCAAATAACTCAAATCTTAAAAATGGAAATGTTAAGTAATATTTTAGAGTATCTTCTAAGTGGGGGGGTTATCGCCTTAATTATTGTTTTTCAACAAGAAATTAGAAAATTTTTATTGATGATAGGTACTACTAATGTAACCTCTAGAACACAGTTTTTAAAACAACTAAAGTTCTTAAAGTCAGAAATTACATTAGAAACAGATTCTGACACTCTATTAAATGCATGTAAAAAAATGTCTAAAACAAAAACTGGGGCTTTAATTGTTATAGAAAGAACCAACAGTTTAGATTTTTTAATAAAAACTGGAGACACAATGAATGCTGAGATAAATGAAGTTTTATTGGAGAGTATCTTTTACAAAAACAGTCCATTACATGATGGCGCAACCATTATTAGAGATAATTTTGTAGTGGCTACTAGAGTTATTTTACCAATATCTGATAGTATTAATATACCGTCCCGTTTCGGATTAAGACACAGAGCTGCTTTTGGAGTTTCTGAGAAAACAGATGCTGTTTGTCTTTTAGTGTCTGAAGAAACTGGTGAAATCTCTTATATTAAAGATGGTAGTTTTGAGTTGTATGCAGACTATAACGAATTAGTTGAAAAATTAAAACTAGATATTCAATAGTACTTTTTGTTAGCTATGACGCTAACTCTAAACTAAATTGTTTATCATATAAATTTTTATAATAACCGTTACTTTTTTTGAGTAACTCTCTATGAGTTCCTTCTTCAACAATAACTCCTTTATCCATCACAATTATTTTATCGGCTTTTTTTATTGTAGCTAGCCTATGAGCAATAATAATAGAAGTTCTTCCCCTAGTAATAGTATCTGTGGCATATTGGATCATTTGCTCTGCATAAGAATCTACAGAAGAGGTAGCCTCATCTAAAATTAGAATTCTTGGGCTACTAACATAAGCTCTTAGAAAAGCGATTAGCTGTCTTTGCCCAGATGAAAGCATAACACCTCTTTCTTTGACATTGTAATGGTATCCTCCTGGAAGAGTCATAATAAAATCGTGAATCCCAATTTTTTTAGCTGCATCAATTACCTGACTCTCTGTAATTAAAGAGTTTTTTAAAGTGATATTGTTAAGAATGGAGTCAGAAAAAAGAAACACATCTTGTAAAACAATAGCTATTTGATTTCTTAAAGAAGACAATTCGTAGTCCTCTACTGGAATAGAGTCTATAGATATTGTACCACTATCTATCTCATAAAAACGATTTATCAAATTTATAATAGTAGACTTTCCTGCTCCTGTAGCACCAACTATAGCTACAGTTTCACCTTTATTTACTTTTAAAGATACTCCTTTTAAGACCTCTTCATCTTGTATATAACTAAATCTAACATTTTTAAAATTAATATTTCCTTGGATATTTGAGGCAGCAATTTGTCCTTCTTTACGGATATAGCTTTTTGTGTCTATAATCTTAAAAACTCGTTCTCCGGAAACAATCCCCATTTGTAACTGATTGAATTTATCGGCAATCTGGCGAAGGGGTCTAAATAACATTTGTGACATTTTAATAAAGGCTATGACAGCTCCTAAAGTAGTAAACCCCTCTAATATTTGATATCCTCCAAACCATACAATTAATCCAATAGCAAAAGATGAAAGTATTTCTGCAATTGGAAAAAATATAGAATAATACCAAACTGTTTTAATGTGTGCCTTCTTATGGTTATTATTAATTTTTTTAAAGTTTTGATACTCTATACTTTCTCTTGTAAACAACTGAAGAATTTTCATTCCAGTTACACGCTCTTGAACAAATCCATTCAAATTAGCTATTTCATTTCTAACATCTTGAAAGGTGGCTTTAATTGCTACCTGAAATACTTTGGTAGCATACACTAGAATTGGTAAAACTACCAATGCAACCAATGCTAATTTCCAATTCATTACAAACATGACAACTATAACAACTAACATTTTTAGTATGTCACTGATAATCATAAAAACACCTTGTGTAAAAAAATTAGCTATAGTTTCTATATCTGATACAACTCTAGTTACTAATTTCCCTACAGAGGTAGTATCAAAATAGGACATTTTAAAACTGTTGATATTTCTGAAAACTGTAGCTCTAATATCTCTTATAATATGCTGTCCCACCCAATTGGCAAAATATATGAACATAAATTGCAAGAGAACTTCAGCAAAAACAATTGTAAGTAATATTTTTATGTAATAAACTAGATTAGAAATATCTTGATTAGTTACAAAATCATTTACGGTCTCACCAATAATATATGGATTTATAGCTGATACAAATGCAAGACTAATTGTAGAAACAGCAGCAATAGAAAACTTGAGTTTATATCCTTTAGCAAAACTCATCAATCTTAAAAAAATTTTTATATCAAAAGCTTTTCCTGATATTTTTTCTGCCATTATACCTAATTATATTTTTTACTTTAATTGTAAAAGTAAATTGTTCATTTTATTTTTAATAACAAACTTCTGTTAAAAATAATCCTTTAGCTGGAACAGATAAACCGGCCTCACTCCTATTTTTACTTTCAATTATTTTTCTAAAATCCGCTAAACTAATTTTACCCGTACCTACTTCAATTAAAGTTCCAACAATAGCTCTAACCATATTTCTTAGGAATCTATTTGCAGTGATATGAAAAGTCAAATGATCACCTTGAAGAATCCATGTAGCTTTTGTAATGGTACAATTAAACGTTTTGACATCTGTTTTAACTTTTGAAAAACTTTCAAAATCTTCAAACTCAAATAAAATTTCAGCAGCTTTATTCATGACATCAATTTGTAACTTTTTTTGATATAATTGCCAAGTAGTTTCCAAATAGAAAGGGTCTCTAACCAATAGAATTCTATATTCATAACTTCTACTTATTGCATCAAATCTAGCGTGTGTAGTATCCAATACCATTTTCAAAGACTTGATTACTATGTCATTAGGTAAAATAGAATTAAATTTACGAACATCATTTTCTGTCAATTTTTTTTCTGTATCAAAATGAGCAAACATTTGTATCGCATGAACTCCAGCGTCTGTTCTACCAGCCCCTACTAGCTGAATATTCTCCTGAGTGATGGTATTGATAGCTTTGGTAATTTGCTCTTGAACAGAAATAGCATTCGGCTGTATTTGCCAACCATGATAATTAGTTCCTTTGTATGACAATTCTATAAAATATCTCAAAAAAAAGTAGTTTATATAAGTTCTTAAAACTACGAAATTTATTTTGTTATTTGTACTTTCGTTAGGTGAAGAAAATCCTATTATTATCAGATACTCATAGCTTTATAGACGATCAAATCCTAAAGTTTGTAAAACAAGCTGATGAGGTTTGGCATGCTGGTGATATTGGAAGTTTACATGTTACAGATACCATAAATAAATTAAAACCTTTAAGAGCTGTTTATGGGAATATTGATGGAAATGATGCTCGATCTCAATTTCCATTAGACAATAAATTTAGAATTGAAGAAATGACCATTTGGATGACTCATATTGGTGGCTATCCAAATAAATACCACCAAAGAGTTCGAGAAGAGTTGAAAAAAATAAAGCCTTCCATTTTTATTTGCGGTCATTCTCATATTTTAAAAATACAATACGATAAGAAGCTAAATATTTTACATTTAAATCCAGGAGCAGCTGGTAAATATGGATTTCACGCTGTTCGAACCATGTTGCGTTTTGAACTAGATAAAGGTGAAATTAAGAATTTAGAAATTATAGAGCTAGCTAAGAAAACATAAACCTCTTTTTCATTTAAACAGGAAGTTCTATACTGATTTTTGTTCCTTTACCTTTCTTAGAATCTATAATAAATTTTCCACCCATCATGTGAATTCTAGCATCTATTTGATTGATTCCTAAGCCATCTTCTTTCTGTGACATTTTTGAGGTGTCAAAACCATTTCCATTATCATTAATTGTTAGCAATATTTTTTTATTTTTTTCAACTAGATTAATTTCTGCTATAGAAGCTTCGCTGTGTTTGATTGCATTGTTAACAAGCTCCTGTATGATATTATATAATTTAATTTCAAAATCTTGATCATATCGCTGAATGTTTTTTGTTTGAAAAATAACCTCTAATTGTGAGTTGGAATATTTATATGCCATATCCTTAACTGAATTAGCTAAACCAAACTTTAATAAAACAGAGGATACCAATGTGTGAGATAGGTCTCTAATTATCTGGGAAGCCTCAACAATAATGTCTTGAGACTTCTCTAATTCAATGGGTATTGGGCCATTGAATATTTTTTTACACGCTTGTAAGTGTAAATTTGCGGAAGATAATAAAGCACTCACACTATCATGAAGTGTTTCAGAAATTTGTTTGCGTTCTGTTTCTTTTCCATCTAGTGTCGCGTTTAAAATTCTGATTTGGGACTCTGATCTAACTTTTTCAATTTTCTGTTGTTGAACTAACTCTTGTTTGGACAATTGCAAACTAAGATTTCTCTGACGTAGCTTATATTGGTTTAATAAAAAAGCTAACAACAAGATGACAGAAAAAAAACTAGTTCCTACAATCCATGTTAAATTTTCTGCTTCTTTTTTCTGAAGTTTACCTTCTTTTCTAACCATACTTACGTTAAATTCTGCTGTTACACGCTCTAACTTCTCTTTCGTTTCTAAATCTCGAACCTGGCTCTTCATAATACGTGCAGTATCTAAATATTCATAGGCTCTATAATCATTTAAATTCCTCATAGCCATTGATAAATTATAATACAAACCACCTCTTCGTTTAATTGCCTTCATAGAGGTGTCTCCTTTGATAAGCCTAATTCCTTCTAAATAAGTTTTTTTAGATTGTTTAAAATTTCCATTTAATAAATAAATATTTCCAAGATTATTAGTAGCAGCAGCTTGACCTAATTTATTATTTTTATTTTGGAGAATATCAATGGCTTTTTTAGCAGATTCTAGAGCTTTCTCTTTATGATTATCATAGGTGGTGTCGTACTGATAAATACCAGATAAATTAGAAAAAGACATTGCCTGAAAACTAGCAATATCGTCATTTAATGAGGGGATTACTGCCAATTTTTTATAATAAAAAACAGCACTATCTTTTTTTCCAAGATATTGATATTGACCGCCTAGTCTAAGTAAATTTTCAGCCAAATATTTTTGATTAATAGAATCTATTTTTTGACCGTCTAGTATATTGTTAGTCAACAATTTTAGAGATTTCTTGTAATATAATATAGCCTTTTTATGATCTCTATTATTTTTATAAATGTCAGCAATTAAGAGAACGATTTTAAACCTAAGATCGATGTTATTAGTGGTTTTCACTTGTTCATTCAAGTAAAGCGCCGTTTGTAAACTTTCTACATACCTTTTGTTTTCATATAAAGATTTTGCTTGCTTATATTTTGCATCTAAATTAGAATCTTTAGAATCTTGTGTAATTACAAAGGAAGTTTTTGTGTGAGAAAATTCTTTATTTTTAAGAATTCTTTTTTTTGCTTTTAAAGGAACATTCAGCAAAAAAACAAATAGTAAGATGAATAACTTTAGGACACTCTTATACATGGGAAACAAATTCAAGGGTATACATTTTTATAAAATTACTACTTTTTTTATTTGTATTAAAAAATTAATCAAACTACCCTATGATATCAAATATGTGAGTATGTAATTATTTTACAGCTATACTATTTTATTTTTAACAGCATACATTGCCAATCCTACTGAATTTTTTACGTTTGTTTTCTTTAGTAAGTTTTTCCTGTAGGTATCTACTGTACTCTGACTAATGTTTAATATTTCTGCTATTTCAGGTGAACTATGCTCCTTAGATATTAATTTTAAAACTTCTATTTCTCTCGCAGTCAACAAGTTAGAAATGGTACTCTCAGGTCTTTTTTTAGGATCCACTTTTTTACCTGTAAATATTTTAAGCAATTCATCTTTAATAGAATTACTGAAAAATTGTTCACCTGAATGAACTGCTTTGATGGCATCTATAATATGTTCGCTTGCACTATCTTTAGAAATATATCCATTTGCACCTAAAGCTAACATTTCTTCAACTAACTTCACATCATCATAACTAGAAAGAATGATTGTTTTTATTTTTATACCTTTTTTCTTAAAGAACTTCAATACTTCTATTCCATCTAGTTCTGGCATATTAATATCTAGGATTAAAATATCAGCAGTACTATTTTGAGCCCATTCTATCACCTCTTTTCCAGTGAGTGAATATCCTTCAACTAAAATGTTTTCTTCAGTATTGATAACAGCAATGATCCCTTCTATAAGTATTTTATGATCATCAGCTAGATGAACTTTTATTTTTTCTTCCATAATATTACAAATTTAATTGATGGTTTAGTATTTCGCAATCCCCATTAACAATGAAATTTTCTTATCCCCATAAATGGGGAGTTAAATATAATAATATATCCTTTTAAAGTTAATTTAAAACAAAAAAACCAGAGCTGTTGCTCTGGTTTATCGCATTAAATATAATTAAATAATAGGTTTATCGCAATCTGTCTACAGATTTTACAAGATTTTCATCCTTCCTAATTGCTTTATTTGCCAGTACAGAAAATAAAATAACTATAGAAGGTATGAACATCCCAATACCTTTCTCAGAAAAAATTTCTCCAGGTATATTTAGAGACAAATAAATCAATATTCCTAATAAAAAGAGATTGATCAAAATTATAATACGTCCAAGCACAAATTGTTGTTGTCTATCATTGAAACGAAAAATTGAAATTAAAGCCAACAAAGCTGATATTATAAAAGAAATTGGAACCAATTTGTATAAAATAGACTCATATGCAAATAAGTCAAATGCAAATACCTCATTGTCTGTTTCTACCCATAGTTTAAAAAAAAAGGGAGCCCCTATTGAAAGGAAAATAACTAACAGTAAGTAAATTGATTGTATTCTTTGTATCATTTATCTCAAACGTTACACAAAACTATCATTTTATTTTTTTATAAAGAAACATAAACATATAAAATAATTGTATATATTTGTCTCGTTAACCACTCTACTTATTGTATAGTACTTTATACAACACTCATAAAATCAAAAACACTTAATAACAAATTCTTACACTAATTAAGAATTATAATATAACTTAATATTTATGTTCGAAATATCAGAACTAAAAGCAAAAACTCTTGCTGAGCTTCAACAAATTGCAAAATCTATTGGTTTATCTAAAACTAGCCAACTAAAAAAACTAGACTTGGTTTATCAAATATTAGATATCCAAGCTGCAACTCCTATTAAAGAAGAAAAAAAGTCTGAAAACCCAAAACCTAGGGTCAACAAACCTAAAAGAAAAAGAGTTGCAAAAAAGGTGGCTTCTGAAGAAAGCCTGGCTGAAGGTATACCAAAACCAACTCCGGAAGTTGTAGAAAAAAAATCTACATCTGATTCAAATAGCTCAACAGATAAATCTTCAGAAAGACAACATAGAGAGCCTGTTCAAAAAATAGAAGGATCAGAAAAAAAATCTTCAAATACTGCTGCAGTTGAGAACACCTCTTCAAATGAAGATAAATCTGAACAGAATAGGACAAAACCAGTTCATAAAAAACAAAAACCACATCATAATAACAACAGAAACCAAAAAAATCAAAACCAACGGAATTCAACTAATGGAAATAAGTACAAAGATCCAGGTTTTGAATTCGATGGAATTATTGAAAGTGAAGGTGTTTTAGAAATGATGTCTGATGGATATGGCTTCCTTCGATCTTCTGATTATAATTATTTATCATCACCAGATGATATCTATGTATCTCAATCTCAAATCAAATTATTTGGATTAAAAACTGGTGATACCGTCAGAGGGAATGTAAGACCTCCAAAAGAAGGTGAAAAATATTTTCCTTTGATTCGAGTTTCAAAAATTAATGGTTTAAATCCAAACATCGTTAGAGATCGAGTTTCTTTTGAACATTTGACGCCATTATTTCCAGAACAAAAATTTAATTTGGCCGAAAAAGGGAGTTCTTTATCTACTAGAATTATTGATTTATTTTCACCAATAGGAAAAGGTCAACGTGGAATGATTGTAGCACAACCAAAAACTGGTAAAACCATGCTACTTAAAGATGTTGCCAATGCTATTGCCGCAAATCACCCTGAAGTTTATCAAATAGTGTTATTAATAGATGAACGTCCTGAAGAAGTTACAGACATGCAAAGAAGTGTTCGTGGTGAAGTGGTTGCATCTACTTTTGATGAACCTGCAGATAAACATGTTAAAGTTGCAAATATTGTGCTAGAGAAAGCTAAACGATTAGTTGAATGTGGTCATGATGTAGTAATTCTTTTAGACTCTATAACTCGTTTAGCCAGAGCATATAATACTGTTGCTCCTGCTTCAGGTAAAATATTATCTGGTGGTATAGACGCAAATGCATTGCATAAACCAAAGCGTTTCTTTGGTGCAGCTAGAAATATAGAAAATGGAGGTTCTTTAACGATTATTGCAACTGCTCTTACAGAAACTGGTTCAAAAATGGATGAGGTGATTTTTGAGGAATTTAAAGGTACCGGTAATATGGAATTACAACTAGATAGAAATATATCTAATAGAAGAATTTATCCAGCAATAGACCTTATTAAATCGAGCACACGTAGAGATGATCTTTTACTTGATTCTAAGAATGTTCAAAGAATGTGGGTATTAAGAAAATATTTAGCCGATATGAATCCAATAGAGGCAATGGAATTTATAAATGAAAAAGTTAAATTTTCAAAAAATAATGAAGAATTCTTGATTTCTATGAATGGTTAACCTTCGTTTATTAAACAATAAAAAAAGCCGCTAAAATTTTAGCGGCTTTTTTTATTATTGATATTTAAATTTATTGAACACCATGAAAACCGGCTCTGTTATCTTGAATGTCAGAAGATTTTTTTAAAGCATTAAATATTTGGACTGTTTTATTTTTAATCTCTGAATCTAAACGTTGTCTGTATGGCTCATAATTTGGTAATGCAGTTGCTTTCTCTTTTTTTGATACAACAAAAGCAAAAACACCTTTGTTACCAACTACCTTATTATATAATTTATTTTCTTTGGCATAATACATGGCTCCAACAATTTTTGGCTCAGAACCAACTCCTGTGATAGAGGGAGACTTTAAAGAGGTATTATCCATCTTAGTTATCGTTACATTGTTAGCAGCAGCAATATCATTTAAAGATGCTCCATCCATTTTAGCTTTGATTAAAATTGCTTTTTTCTGGTTTACTAAAATAGGTTTTACTGTATTAACAGCTTTTGACGATTTTAACAAGCCTTTTTCAGTTTTATTAGTAAGAAAAGCAACAACATAACCATTATTAATATCAAATCTTTGTATGGAACCAATTTTAGTATCGCTTCCAAAAGCCCATGTAATAATTTGTCTTTGTGTATCTAACAAACCAGGTACTCTTTCATCCATAATTTTTAGACCTATAGCAGGTTTTGATTGATAGGACATCTCTTTAACTACATCATAATAGTTATTTCCTTTAGCTGAAATTTCTAAAGCAAATTTTTCAGCATTTTGGAAAGCAGTATTTTCAGTCTCTTGTGAAGGGATAATTTCTCTACCAAAAGAAACTAGCTTTACCCCTTTTTGAACATTCCTACGTTCATCGATTCTCAACACATGATATCCAAACTGTGATTTAACAACACCCACTTTTCCTATTTTATTATTGAACAAAAAATCTGCTAAATTTGAATCAAATCTAGATGAGTTGTAAGAATTACCGTGTGAACTCCAGCCAATATCTCCACCTTTGTCTTTGCTTACATCTGTATTAATTTCATTTGCTATTTGAGCAAATTTCTTTTTATTTCTACGAACTAGTTTATAGATACTGTCTATAGATACCTTAGCTTGTTCTTCTGTTTTTGTGGTAGCAGCTGTAGCTCCTTGAGATCCTATGTAGGGTATAAAAATACCACTTGCTTTTACAGAATCTGGTCTTGAATAAACTTCGGTAATTTTAGATATTTTATAAAAATTATTATCTTCATATGGACCAAAAGTATTTGTTACTTTTCCTTCTAAAACCTCATCAACTATAGATTTTGGTAAGTCATTTTTCATTAAGAAGGCCTCTTGATTAGGAATATCTGAGCTATTTTCTTCGAAAAATAAATTGTAATCAGAAGTGTTTTTTAATCCTGAAATCGTTATTTTCTGTGCTGTAGCTTTATTAACATCTTCTCTATCCTCTAGATAAGATGCTACATTATTTTTTATTGCTTCTTTATCCTCATCAGTTGGAGAGATATTAAACTGAACGTAAGCTAAATCTCTTGAAGCTTCAACTTTATAAGCAGAAGGATTCTCGTTTACGTAGGATTCAACTTCACTATTTTTTATAGAAACTAAACTATCTGGTATGCTTGAAAATGGAATGTATACAACATCTGCACTTAGTAAGGCATTGTCTTCTTGATAAGATAATTCTCCTTCCTTTAATGAAGCTCCTAAACCAGCTTTTATCAAATTATTGTAGGTATCTCTTTTTAGGTTAGAACCTACCTCTGAAAAATAGTTGCTCCAAGCAGACCACAAATTTTGATCCTCACTTTCTTTTGTATCTTTCAAAAACTGTAAAAAACTATCTTTATCAAATAGACCCGCTTCGTTTAAAAATTGTGGATTTTGTTGAATTGAAGGTGAATTTATAATGGTATTTAATACATCTGTCTCTCCAACAGTTATACCAGCATTTTCAAGTTGACTAGAATATATTTTATCTCTTAAAATACTTTCCCAAACTGTTCTTGCAGCTTGCATGTTTGAAATATTATTATTACTTCTTGTTTTGTAGGTATCTAATGCCTCAGCATATTCTTGTCTAGAGATAGTTTCTCCATCTACTTCACCTACTTCATTTATTTTTGAGGAATCAAAGAAATCTGATAGTGTGGATGGGTCCAACACAAATGCAAATAAAGCTAATCCGATAACAGCTATTAATGCAATAGAACGATCTCTTATTTTTGATAAAATTGCCATAAAATCAATAATTTAATTTGAATGGGCGAATATACAATTTGCCGAGTAAATAAGCAACCAGAAGTATCAGTATTTAATTTAAGAATAAAAAGTAAAATGGTGTTTTAATTATATTCTCTATCTACAATTTCAAGTTGAATTTCTTCTATTTTAGAGGAACTAACTTTTAATATTGTAATTTTAAAGTTCATTATATTTAATACTTCACCCTTTTCAGGAATATTTTCAGTGTGATCTATAATATAACCTCCCAAAGTTTCGTAAGCTTCTTCTTTGGGTATAGTTAGGTTATACTCTTCATTTAAATAATCAATTTCTAATCTAGCCGATAGTTTAAATTTTGAGTCACTAATTTTTTCATCTGTTAATTCTTGCACATCGTGTTCATCCTCTATTTCACCAAAAAGTTCCTCTACAATATCTTCTACTGTAATCATTCCGGATGTACCTCCGTATTCGTCAACAACAACAGCTATGCTTTTTCTTTTCTTCATTAAACTATTTAAAACATCACTTATCATCATAGACTCTGGAACAATTTCTACTGGTAGTAAAATTGATTTTATAGTCTTTGGTTTTTTAAACAATTCAAAAGCATTTACGTGACCAATAATATCGTCTAATGAAGTCTTGTACACTAAAATTTTAGAATATCCACTATCTATAAAGCTTTCACTGAGTTTTGATACGCGTTCGTGAATTTCAATAGCTAAAATCTCGGTTCTAGGAACCATAATCTCTCTGGCTTTAACTTTTTGAAACTCTAATGCATTTTGAAAAATTTGAATTTCAGAATCTATTTCCTCTTCATTACCATTACCATTTTCTATTTGTTCGGAAATATAATCTCCTAATTCTTCTTTACTAAATTCTGTTTGCTGATAATCTTTATCTGTTCTAAAAAGAAGCTTTAAAAAGAAATCTGAAATTGTATTAATAAAAAAAGAGAAAAAATATAACAGTAGATAAAAGATGTATGCCGGTAAAGCAAATATTTTTAATGTCTCGTTAGCATATACTCTAAAAATTGCTTTAGGAAGAAACTCTGCTGTAATAAGGATTAAAATTGTAGAAATTATGGTTTGTATTAGAATACTACTTATTCCAAGGTACCCAACAATTACCTTACCCATAAAGTAACTGTAAATAACTAATGCTATGTTGTTACCAACTAACATTGTTGTTATAAACTTTGAAGAATTACTTGTTAATTTACCTAATATATCAGGTAAAAATCCTTTTCGTTTTTTTTCAAGTTCAATATGAAGTTTATTGGCAGAAACAAATGCAATTTCCATTCCAGAGAAAAAAGCAGAAGATATAATAGAAATAAGAATGACGGTGATATCTACCTTCATTTAAAGTTTGTTTTTCTTCTCTATTTTTTTTCTAAACTTTCTTTTAAAGAAGAATATTAGTAGTATAAAGATAGAAAAACCAAGCATAAATAACGCTTTATTTATATCATCTTTCCATGCAAGCGCTGCTTCAACTAAAAAGATAACAGCAATAATTAGGTATCCATACTGTAAAAATTTCCAAAAATTATTCATATTTCATTTTCATTTGTTAGTAAATTACCCTTGGTTTTTTTTGCAACATACTTATTTAAATTTTCCTTAGATTCAAAACCAATACCAATAACTGTATCATTAGTCTTTGTTAATACAAAACTTCTTTCAGTAAAAAAATATTTATTTTTCTGATCCCAAAATAATTGATCTGTTTCTAGCCTAGAAGCATCTGTATGATTTATAACCACAACATTTCCTTTTAACTCTGATATAGAAGTTTTTGAATAAGTTAATGCATAATCTCCAATAATTGTGGTGGAATCTAATCCATTATTTTCAAAATTTATAATTTTTACTCCCTCTGGAAATTCATTATAGGGATGAATTTTTCTATTACTAAAATCATTCATCAAAGAAGTTGTTAGTTTGGAGGTTATTTTCCCAGAATCCTTATAAACGTGATGTGCATCTCTGGCAACTGCTATGGGTAGATTTTTTTCAGCCAAAAAATCTCTTACTTTTTTAGAATCATTGGTACAAGAAAAAAGCATTGCCATACTCAAAGGTATAACAATGCTTTTTCTTATTATTTTAAGTATAAAATTCATTTGTTATCTTCCACTAGAAGTGATCTTAACAGATTCATTTATCCAACACTTTACTTTAAAAGTATCTCCTTCTTTTACTCCTTCAGTAAAAATAACTTTTTTAGAAGGAAAGTTAGCTTTATAGTTTCTGATAAATTTTCTTGCTACAGAACTCATACTAGGATCTACCTTACTAGCTTTCACAGCTTTATTATAGGCAGCAACATAGGTCATTCTTTTTTCAAATTCGTTTGTACCACAACTATTAACTGATGTTGCGTACAAACTAGCAATAAATAAGTAAGCTCTTCCCATATTTGGATTTAAGGATATAGCTTCTCTTGCCAATTGTCTAGCTTTAGATTTCTGACCTCTTTTCTTTGCAGATTGGGCGAATTTTAATTTAAAATTTGCTTTTTTGAAAAGATCTGTTTCTAATTCAAATGCCTTCATTCTCATCTCCTCTGCACCAGAGACATCACCTTTTTTTGCTAATACACCTGCCACAAAAGAGTAGGCGTCTGCAGAAGGAGAAGCTTCAGCATAGGCAATGGCTAGTTTTTCAAAAAGAGGATCATCAGTACATTCTTTGTTAAACATTCTAGACACTGCTCTCTTCAACCACTTTGCATTTGTTTTGTTTATTTCAAAATCTCTTTCATATAATGGAATTAATCGATCACATGTAGAGAGTGCTATTATAATATTATCTAATCCAGATTCTACTTGCCCTAAAGCTTTTGAATTAATAGTATAAGCTCTTAATCTTCTTTTTTCTTTTTTATCTAACTCTTGACCAGCTTCAACTTTATCATTTAAAACTTTAAGTTTTTTAGCATAATCTATAAGTTTTTCACCAACAGATTCTAGTACATCATCATAGGTGTCAAAAACTTTTTGTGGATTGGTGTCTTTGTTAGCATCAGTAATTCCTTGAAAATATCTGTAAATATTTTTCACACTCATTCTGTTAGGATCTATGCTATATGCTAATTGTAAAATTTCAAACACTTCATCATCAGAAGCTAATTTATTTTTCACTAAAAACGTTGCGTAATCACTATGTACTTTTGCTGGATCTTTGGTAGGGAAATTTTCTAATCTTTGCTGATATACCCTCTTAACTAGTGCCGCAGCCTCTGTTTTATCAGCTGCATCTTTAAATCTTATCTGAGCTAATTTATCTCCTAGTTTGTATGTGTTTATAGATAATTTTTGACAATTATCCATTAAAAACATCCAATTCACAAAAGCGTCATCATATTTCTTTGACTGATAATCTCCCTTAAAAAGATTATATTTTATTGTACACTCATTAGCTTGAGCATTTACAAGCTGTAACCCTAAAAAAAGAAATAGGTTAACTAATAAAATAATTCGTTTCTTCATTTTTGTAATTATTTGTTAATCAATTTTTCGTTGTTTAAACCAAACATCATTTAAAGACAAACTAAGCCTAAAATTGAAATAATTTTCTTCTAATAATCCATTTGATGTTGTTCCTTTTTTACCATATTCAAAACCAACATTTAAGTTTGACAATCTATTACCTAGGGGTAATCCTAAACCAAAAGATATGCCAAAGTCATCAATACTTGTAAAAGAGTTAGATCCAGGAGTTCCATTTACTAAAAGACCAAGTTTTTCTAACTTTACTCCTGCTCTGTAGGTAACTCTTTGCCAATAACTAGTAATTGAGTTAATTTTAGGAATAAAATATCCTCCCGCAGACAACCTATTAGAATCTCCATATTGAAAACTCTGCGCACTGTTATCAAAGTAACCAGTGGGTATTATTGCATCTTGCATTTTATAATTTAGAGCAGCATACCATTTATTAGTCTTACCCAAACCTAATCCAAGGATAGTTTCTCTTGGTCTTTCTAAATTTGCATTTAAAGGGCCTGAAAATATGGTGTCTGACGGAGCTTCAAAACCTGAAGCATCAATTTCTAAAGAATATAAGTTTTCTGTACCTGTAGACTTTAAATTGTTACTTAATTTAAAAGAGGCTCCCATATGAATATTTAAATCTTTAGTTATGGTCGTTTTATACTGTGCACCTATCTTTACTGATGCCCCTCTTACATTTGAATCTTCAACGTTTTTTGATGCCAAAGAATTACCTTCTCTAAGATTAAGAACATTATTCTGGATATTACCAAATAAAAAATCTGTCTCTATACCAACTGAAAAACCTTTAAAAAGCTTAAGTCCAAAACCTCCATAAATTCTATTAACATCTCCAGATCCAGAAAACTGTGTAATTTCAATGGCGTCACCATCATCATTGGTAATGGTATTTATTAATGAATACCCTACAGATGAGGTTGGTTGCATTCCAAAAACTACTGCCATTTTTTTTGTGACAGGAAATGCAAAACTGAAATAACTTAAGTTAGTTGAATTAGAAGATTGAGATGTAGTTGCATCTTTAATTGTTAAATCATTATTCAATACACCAAATACATAAGTGGCGTATCTTAGCTCAGACAAAGAAGCTGGATTTACAAAATTCAAATATCGGTTACTGCTGTAGGCTGCCCCAATACTTCCCATACTTATCTGTTCTACAGTTCTGGTACCAAACTCTTCTCCAACTCCAAAGTAAGAATATGGTGAAGAAGTAGACCTTTGAGAAAAAGATTGAGCTGTTATTACAACTGCTAAAAAGAATATGATTTTTTTAATCATTATTGATTGTTATGTGTCAATATTTTATTTAATCCTTGAAGTAGGAAATTTTGATTCGCAAAGATGCTATTTTTTAATTGTTTGGACAAGAATTTTGTATCTCCTCCTGTTAAAACAACTGTTAAATCATGAAAATCTTGCTTATATTGAGTTATTACCCCGTCTATTTCACAAATAACCCCATTAATAACGCCCGAATGAATAGATTCTGTAGTTGAAAAACCGGTACGCTTATATACCTCATTTTTTGATAATAACGGTAGTTTAGAGGTATGTTGGTGTAATGCTTTATAGCGCATTTCTAAACCTGGTGATATTGCACCACCCAAATACTCATTATTAGAGTTTACAAAATCATAGGTTATACAAGTTCCAGCATCAATTACTAAAGAATTTTTTTGTGGATACTTTAATACTGCGGCCGCTGCTAATGCAATTCTATCGTTTCCTAATGTAGAAAGTGAACTATATAGATTCTTAAATGGAACTGGGGTATCTGAATTCAATAGTAGTAAGGAGGGTAGTTTTTGAAGCTCTTCAAAATACTCACTTTCGATATTTTTAACTGAAGACACAATAGAGTGAACTATTTGATAGTTATTAGAGATTTTTTTTAGTTCATCCAAAAAACTAGTTTCTTCGCAAACAATAGACATAATCATTGTATCTGTTTCAAATACAGCTACTTTAACTTTTGAATTTCCTATGTCTATGACTAGATTCATTCTTAATTTAATAATGGATGTCAAAAATACAATAGATTTTTCTATTTTTATTTGGTAGTTGTGAAAAACTCGCTTTATATTTGCGACCGCTAAGTGCAAAGGTACCTTAGCTCAGTTGGTAGAGCAAAGGACTGAAAATCCTTG
>Ga0209198_1000521_pt1 | contig 34475 bp, 37 predicted proteins | sample COGITO_mtgs_1105_2_FD_184804 | JGI IMG/M metagenome (GOLD analysis project Ga0209198, IMG submission 184804) | Pelagic marine microbial communities from North Sea - COGITO_mtgs_110519 (SPAdes) (version 2) | ecosystem: Environmental > Aquatic > Marine > Epipelagic ...
TGGAAGTCGCATTCCCTTATGAGTTTAATGCGATGCAGCGCCGAGAAGCTGGTGATGCGACGGCGCGTGAGCTGATGAAGCGCTACGGTTGCGCGGTAGACATTGCTTATCACAATCCTAGCCGCGATGGCGATCAACGTAATCATCATGCGCATATTCTGTTTACCGACAGGGGCTTTGATCAATCCACAAAAGATGGATGGGCGAAAAATAAATACCGTGATCTTAGCAATGACAAAATTGAAATTGATGGCATCAAAACTTCGCGAGGACAGCAAGAAGTGTTGTCGCTTAGAGAATTCACGGCAGGGGTAATGAATCATATAGCCATGCGCGATGAGCTTTCCGTCAAGGTTGAACACTTAAGCTTTGAAGCCAGAGGCATTGATCGTGAGCCGCAAGTGCATTTAGGCGCAGTGGCAAATGACATGAAACGCAAAGGTCAGCCCTCTGAGCGAGATGATCAAAACAAGAGCATTATTGATATGAATAGTAAAGTGAGTGACCAAAAAGAAGGGGTTTCAGAAAAGTCGTACGAAAAATTTGACCAATTTGCAGGTGCCAAGCGTGCTGATTTCCAGTCATGGTCATTGGATGAAAAAATTCAAGAAGATCGTCGCCGTGAGGCAGAGAATCGAAGCCTTGAATTGTCTTTGGATAAACACTATGGCAAGGATGCACGTGTTTTTGAAAAGGCCGCTAAAGATATAAAAGCCAAAATGAAGCAAGGCGGAGTAAAAGGCTTTGCGCAAAATATTGGCGGGTCTTACAAGAAATATAAGCAGCAACTGGAAGGCGTAGAAAAATCACTTGCGAATATTGAAATGCGAAAAGATGAGCAGCGCTTAACATTGGCGACTAGCCAAAAAGCACGATTGCTTAAAATGGAAACGTGGCATGATCGAGCAGAGAAGAACCTAGAAGAAGAAATCAAAAGATCGAGATCGTCATTCAGGGAAGACGATTCAGATGGAAAGGGTGACAAAGATAGCCGTGGGATGACGCTGAAATCAAAACCAGAAAAAACGGCATTAGGAAATGAATCTACCAGTAAGCTCAATAGGTCAGTTAAGAAACGAACGACTTCCTATGCGGGCACGGAAATGAAGGGGAATGATAGGCCTTGCTTGAAAGAAGAACAAAAATCTTCAGCGAAAACACAAAGCACATCGACAAAAAAGAAAGGTCGCGCAAAGCCAGAGCATGATTTTACGCCGCCGCGAGGCCCCGATCTGGGGAGATAAATTAAGTTTAACTCGTTGAGTTGATTCTACGAATATAAATTTACTTGTGTATTCAACAGATGCTTCGCTATAAATAGGGCATGAGGTATGTAGGTGATATTTGTTTTGGTGGAAAAAGATACGGGTATGTGCATCAACCCGTTAAGGATCGTCATCTAGCAAAGAAGGTGGCAACCTTAAAGCGGCATGCCTGCTGTGACATTTCTATTGATATTGGGTCTAGGGTAAACTTAGACGCACTTTTACAAAAAGCGACAATACGAGACCACATACTTTTTTATGACCATTCGGTTTTCCAAACCGTAGATGAGCTGCATGACATCTATGATTTGGGAATGGGGTCGGTTGACGGAAGCGCTAGTTTTACATGTGACTTTCACAATGAAGAGACTCTTTTAGATTTGTTTCACACTCCTGAAGATACATCGCTATCTAGAAAAAGGCATGCGCGGCAACGTAAAATTAAAGCAGCTACCAACTGGGTACTTAATCTGCCTCCAGTGTTCAAATAAGGAAATTACATTTAGAGTCTATTGGCTCAGACTAAAAACGATACTTTTAGGAAAAGAGAAGGATCTAATCTGACAGTCTCAAACCAAAAAGCAGTCAATCACCATGTTGGCGGCAGTGTTTTTTGACTTATAGCAGTCAAATAAAATGACATTTGGTTTTTCTTTATCAGTTTGGGGCTGGATCCTACTCACGATTTGAAGCTGAAGCAGACCTTATAATGAGTTGCATACTTTTGTATGCAACTCATATCCAGCTATCGCTTAGCGCGCAGACCAACTAAGCCGCCAAGTGCTGATAGAAATAACCATGCAGTAGCGGGAATAGGCACAGCTGAGCCACTGACGATTGCGGTCGCTGTATAGTTATATTCAATGTGACCCAACGCATCCTGACCTGAGGTTGAGCCGTAACCGTTGACTCTTACTCCGAATAAGCCAGAAGTACCCTCTCCGATATTCAAGTTTGTACTGTTAACTAAGTCAGCGGGTAGCGTAATTGGATTGAAGTTAGTATAAATCAGTGGGCTGGATAGTTGCACACCATCATCAAATAGTCTTGCCGTTAGCGTTCGTATATTTCCGGATTCGATAATATTGATACTGTCTAAACTCAGAGCGTAGCTGTCCAGAGTCAGTCCTTGCGCTAGACCAAGCCTGAAAAAGTCAGAGTCGCGAGTGAATCCAATACCGTTGGCTTCATCTATCCGCATTGAAAATGTACCTACTATTTCATTGCTGCCTGTCTGTAGGTTGATGATTGGGTTAGCGATGTCTCCGTTGATGGATTCATCATAGACAATCGCTGCATAGGACTGAGACGCTAAAAGTAATGCCATTCCAGCTGTCGAAAATAGTCGTTTCATGGGGTTTGCTCCAGTTATTTTATGGGGAACGTAGCGCATAAAAGCCAATGGAAACTGACATTGATAGGCGCTGGTTCAATTGAAAAAACTAATCAATAGGGGTTTTTGTTGCCAAGGTGAGTGCTCGTATTTTAAAAAATACTTGTTATTCGAGTTCCGAGGTGATCTAACAAAAGGGAACCCTTTTGGTACCATTTGCATAATCTTTTTTGGCATATACAGCGAATAGGTATATGACTTAAAAATAAGGGTTTTGTGATTGTGAGGGAGTGCGGTGCGTTGGCTAGGTGCTTAGAGACAAAAGGGTTCCCTTTTGTCTATCATTGGAAGTGAAAATATTTATGACAGGGATTCAAAGGCTTATGGGTGATTTTTCTGGACGTGCCATTGGCTATGCCCGTGTATCAACGGATGAACAAAACATGGATTTACAAATGGATGCGCTAGAGGCTGTCGGTTGTGACCACGTTTACACAGACCAAGGCATTTCAGCTGTTGCCAAGCATCGGCAGGGCTTTGAAAATGCACTTGGCGAACTGCAAGCCGGTGATGTGTTTGTGATATGGAAGATGGATCGTGCTTTTCGTTCACTGCGCCATGCGCTTGATGTGCTCGAACAACTGGAAAGCCGTGATATTCAATTTCGGTCTCTCACCGATCAGATTGATACGACAACGCCAATGGGTAAGTGCATGTATCAAATCCGCAATGTGTTTGCGGAGCTAGAACGTAATCTGATTTCTGAACGTACGAAGGCTGGCATGGATGCGGCTCGCAGACGAGGCAAACATATTGGTCGCCCTAAAAAATTAACACCCAAGCAAATCGAGTGGGCAAGAGGGCAACTCGCAGACAATCCATCCATGACGATTTCGCAGATTGCTAAGAGGCTGGATATTTCTACCAAAACGCTTAGCCGCTCTCTTACAACACATTCAATTATTGGGTTCTAGTGTTTAACGATTGTAGAATAAACTCATTCATGTGTAGTAGCAGAGACTTAAGACCTTTTCAGTTTCACGTTTCTTGATGAATACTTTTGATGACTTGTGCTTTGCCATTCAATTGTCTTTTTGCAGCGTAACAGTAAGCCGCAAAACGAGCGACGGAAAAGCTGTCTCTGCCACTGGCCTTGTTAACCTTGCTCTGGTTGAACTATATAGTAAGACTTATGGTTATCTAGTTTGTCCCTACAGACTTCAATTATACGGTAAAGCTCTTGCTCAATTGGAGCAAGAGACATTTCCTTAGGACCGTCTTGTTCCTGTGTGATAAATATTTCTTCGTCAACGAGGAAAACCCTACGTACTATCCATCTGTCACTATCCAGATATTCATAGGCTGCCTTATTTTGAAATACGCTTTCTAGAAAACCTTTGCCCTCAACGCTGAGCCAATTATCCATCCGTTCATCCAGATGTTCGATGGCATTACGCGCATCACGATCATTTAGAGCACTGGTTTCATTGGTTTCAAGGTATTCTCGAAGTTCTATTGCCCTGTTTTTCGATACCTCCTGTCTAGAGCTTGGAGCGTACAAAAGTTTTGAGACCATCCCAAAATGCGAGAGAAAGCTCTGGAGGTACATCCATGCTTCGCGTGTTTGCCTATTTTTCTCTTCGTGAACAATATTTCCGAATGTTAAGTAATTCGAAATGGCTAATTGCGCATGAATACATACTTCATCCGTGTATACAAAAAGTTGCTCAGGAGTCATATTCTAACCATAGATTTAACAGACAATAAAAAAATCCCAATCGGTCCTGTTAGTCGCTTTTAGGAATTGTTATACTAATTCCAGAAACTGGATTGCACTAACGCCAGAAAATGAATCAGTACAGGCTTTAGCTTTTTCCGTAAACAGCCTATCTGCCAATTTTATGGATTGAATATTTGATTCAGCTATTATCGCCTCTATGAAAAACTTATTAATTCCATTTCGTTTCATACCACTCTTTAATTCGGACAACCCTTTAGAAACAACATTGGTGGCTAGCCCTTGTCCTCTTGCGCTCTCAATAGTTGCCCAACCCATTTGAAAGCAAGAAACAGCTCCGACGGGTTCAGTCATTACAAATAGCGCTATTGACTGAGCAACTTTCCCTTTAAAAATGACGTAGGTGAAACGCGCGGTATTATTTGGCGTATCATAGTGTACCGCTACCTCTGGGTGTTTTTCACAAGGATCAAAAGAGACTAAACTTTCATCCAGCGCTCGCTGTAGCAAAATTAGAGAATCCATTGGGTCGGTCATGCCTGCCATCATTATTCCTTTGATATTTCCGAGACGGTTTTTTCCCTAACAGCCAACTAATAAGACTCTATCGATCTTGTTAGTCGCTTTCAGGTGAAACTGGTGATATATGGAATTTCCTTTCACATCAATATACTATCAGATATTGGTTGTATTTTTGTTTTCCCAAAAACTAGCCATAGTTTATTGGATGGTATATTAAGCGCCCATATCGATTAGGTCAAAATGCCTCAACAGCTGCTCTTAGGCGAGGCTGTATGAAAACAAGTTTGGTGTTGGCAACGGTGGAAAAACCGTTAACGAGAATTTGATCGAGCAGCTCTTCATCCTCGAAAAACCTTCAAACGTCACTCTCGTTACGATGGGTGATTTTCAAACTACTTTTTTATACAGCCACACGCGGAAACCGTTTGCCGAGTTCGCTCAAAACTATAATCCTAATGTGTCCTATCAAATCTCAGCTAATACATTTAAAGCAAGCTGGTGTACTGGATTGACTGTCTAACTTCCTCCAAAGTAGGGATGTCGTCAACGCTTTTGCAGCTCACTATTTGGTCTAGAATAAATGCCCAGACATCAACAGCTTTTTGTTTTTCGATGTCATAGCCATATTGTATATAGACCTCACCAGTTACATCATTTTCCCCATCACTGTGGTTCAGTAGAAGGCGGGCATACAGCTTTGGAAGGCCAACAGCCGTGATCCATGTTGCACCCGTCCGCCTTAAGTCATGAGGGCAAAAATTTTCAATACCAAGGTCTGGCCTTTTTCTTTTAAGCGCTCTGGATAACGCGTTTTCGCTAAAGGGCTTAAGGTCAACCGATAATTCGTGTGGCGGATTGATCGCACAAGTGACACCAAAAATATACGGTGAATTTTTAGTGAATTGAGAAACCTCTTCTATGATATTTTTGCTGTATTTGTTAAGCGGCACACGATGCATCTTTTTATTTTTGGTGTCACACCTTTGCATTTCCCAAACGTTCTCTGTAAGTTTGAGCGCGCTGTATGTCATATTTCTGACCTCTTTCCCTCGCTGCATGGTGGCTAGAATATATTTAAGCGTTTTTGCGGTAACGGGTGGAAGCCCTACGTGCTCTATACGATTCCAAAAAAGCCATAGCTCTTGAAAAGATAACACTCGGTCTCGTCTTGCTTTCTTCCCAAGCGATTCAATTTCTAAGACAGGGTTACTCCAATTTTTTGCTTGAAGCGTTGCCCGTAGTTCCTTTTTGTTTTTTGCAAAATTGAAGAGCTGGCGTGTGTAGGCAAGCGTATTTTTAACGGCGACACGTCCATTACTGGTCGCCTGCGTTTTGTTTTTGGCGCGTTCTAGAATACGGTGTTGAATTTTGTCGATGTCATCGGATGTCACATCCTCAACATATTTATTCCCAATTACGGGTACGACATCTGCATTGAAGGCGCGAAGCTCTTCTTTTATCGAAATCTTTTCTTTAATTCGGGCGATGGTTTCATAGTCCTTAATGAGCTCTGAAATAGTTAGCTTCGCTTTCTCAGCCTTAATCTGCGCCTTCTTATCAGCAACGATATCTTTCTCATAGTCATGAACAGCCTCGTATTGCTCGTTATATCGCGCTCTAGCCTCTCTAATGCTAATCGCTGGGTATTTTCCTATTGTGACCCAACGGCTCGTTCTACCGCTCATATATTTGTAAATAAAGGTCTTCGTGCCAGAAGGTGTGACGCGTAATCCAAATGCAGGACTTCCTATACACCAATAAACGGTTCGTTTTTTTGGTGGTTCTATATTGCGAATAACTGTATCTATAAAATTGATTGCCCGTGGCATTTATCCTCATTTCATTAAAAAGTGGCTTTTGGGCTACTCAAAACCGTTGTATTGACCTAGCCCGCGCTGCCTGATATCTATTGTATCCCTTATAAATAAACGATTTGTTAACACAATAGCTAAATTCTGCGGGCTACTCACTGGGCTACTCAGAGGCGGTTTACAGCATGGGCAAGATGAGAAAGTATGGGCAAGGAAAGTAGCAAATTTATAAATCATTACAGATAGATAGCCAATTATTTTTTAAAAAATAAATATCAGCAAAAAATCTAACGAAAACAACGTGCTGTCACACGAATAATTTATATATAACAGATAATTAGATGCTATTTTGTATGGATGACCGATTGACTTTTAATCAGTAGGTCGAGGGTTCGAACCCCTCAGTGGTCACCATTTTACTCATTGAAATATAACGATAAATTGCCTGTTTAGATATTTCTAATATATCTCTCGTTATGGCTGGGCTACTCAATGGGCTACTCACACCAATATTTTCGAACACGATTTATGTGGGTAACTTACTGCGGGGCGCGGTAAGTTAAAGGCGAATTCAACCATTGTTGAATATCGTTAATCCGAAAAGCTTTTCTTATTGCTTTGTCATCACTAGAAAGTTTTTCGGGGGTTGGGAATGTTCCTTGATGGATGCGGCGATCAATTGTCTGCCTTGAAATGGAGCACAGCTTTGCGGCGGTTTTAATTGATATAAATGCGTTTGACTGGATCATCAACGATGCGACCAGTTCCGCCTCAAAAACAGTACCCTGTTTTTTTCCGGCCTGTGAAAAGCTTTCATTTAGTAGGTTTTCAATATCGTCCATTATTTGTCTCCATAGAGGAAGACTGAGAGACGCGGAATAGGTATTCAACATCTCTCAGCTTGCATTTCCCAGTTAAGGTAGGGCTGAATCCAAATAAAAAGAGCTGCAAAGTCCAGTTCATCGGATTGCAGCCCATGCTCTAATTTAACCACGTAAAAATTAATACGCTATTAACTTTCTATAAAAGTTTATGCGATTGGCATCTTACAGATGCGCGGGAGACCCGCACCCCGTCGGCTTAATACTTTATTAACTATTTTATAGTCATAATTGAATAGCCGACACTGCAAGCTGTGGATGGTCATACCTTCGGTATTCCGATCCCATCTTGGCAACAGGGTGATTAACATACCCCCGTTTTGCATTTCCCCGTTGTTTTTTACGCTTCGGAGGAAAAATATGAAAAGAGATAATTTCAAGATACGCATATCCCCGCTATCAATTCGCTTATCCGTAGAGCAGCGAACTGAAATTGTCCGCCGTGCTGAATCCGCTGGATTATCCATTGGAGGCTATTGCAAATCCGTTATCTTTAATTGTCCTCCTCCACGCAGATCGAGACGTCCTCATGTTGAGCACGTCCAGCTTGCCAAACTGCTTGCGCATCTTGGCAAGCTCTCTTCGAACGTTAATCAGCTTGCACGACAAATCAATACCGAGGGTTCGGTATCGATACCAGAGCTTGTTGATGCACTTGAAGACATCGCAATAATACGCGCTGCCATCATGTCAGCCCTTGGCTATAAGGATGCATCTGATAATCAGGGCAGGAGTCCGCCATGATTATCAAAAGCTCCCAACGTACAGGCAGCAGAGCATTGGCTATGCATTTATTAAATGCACAGGACAATGAGCATGTAGATGTTGTCGAGCTATCAGGATTTTCTGGGCAATCGCTGGTAGCGGCTTTACTAGAAATTGACGCTGTATCGAAAGCTACACATGCGCATAAGCCTATGTTCTCTGTTAGCTTTAACCCTCCAGAGGGAGCGCTAGTGAGTGATGAGCAGTTCTATGCAGCATTCGATATGGTTGAAAAGAAGCTAGGACTGAGCGGTCAACCAAGAGCGATTGTGGCACACGAAAAAGAGGGTAGGCGTCACTTCCATGTTGTTTGGTCTCGTATTGACACGAATGAGTTCAAAGCCATCAACCTCTCGCATTTCAAGTTGAAATGTATGGATGTGTCTAAGCAGCTTTACCTTCAGCATGGGTGGGATATGCCTCAGGGATTGATAGATCACAAAGAAAAACAAACCGTCAATCTAAAAACCGCTGAGTACGCCCAATTAAAACGGCAGGATGTAGACCCAGAAGAGTTAAGACAGAACTGTATTGATGCATGGGCTATTTCGGACAATTTGCATAGCTTCAAATATGCGCTCGAAGAACGAAACCTGTTTCTAGCAAAAGGCGATAAGCGTGGCTTTGTTGTGCTTGATCACAACTCGAAAGTTTATTCACTTTCGCGGTTTAGCGGTATCAAAGTTAAAGAGCTAAAAAGTAAATTGGGTTTGCCTGAACAATTGGCCTCAGTAGATGAGACAAAAGAGCGTATCGCGGCGACCGTGAATAAGTCCATGCGAGACGAAATCTTGGTTTTAAAAAAGACGCATCGCAAGGAGATGCTTCCGATACTAGATAAGAAAGCATTTCTGGTTCACGTTCAGCGTGCTGAGCGTCGCGAGCTGTCCGACCATCAACGTGTAAAACGTAATCTAGTCATGAAGCGCGGTAAGGATAAATATCGTCGTGGCCTAAAGCGATTATTTGACAAAGTCACAGGTAAAGAGCGGCGCATTCGATTGGTAAATAAAAAAGAAAGTGGTCATTTGAAGCGCGCTCAACAAGAGTCACGGCAGATGATGATCTTTCGTCACAATCAAGAGCGTTTCGCGCTACAAAAAGAATTGAAGAAAATACGCATTGAACAACGTCAACAGCGTATGTCATTGGCAAAACAAATATCGGCCATTCGAAAATCTGAGCGTCCCGAACAGCAGCTAGCCGTCCGCCCGTCATTCGATGTTATGGCGAGGCCTTCAGTGCTTTCCGTTACTGAAATAGCGACGATAGATCAGCCTTTTCCAAAAAAGCGTAGGAGAAGCAAAGTTAGTAAACGTCAGAAATGGCGACGCAAAATTCGCCCCGCTAGTCGCTTAGAGGCAAAACTTTTAAAACGAAAGCAGAAGAGTCTACGGCTTGTTCAGTTCTTGCGCCGTAAAAAGCAAAAGCCAGAGTACAAAACACATTTTAATCAAGTCAACGGTGAGGTGAAGTCTCAGCAAGAGCTCAAACGACCGCTTCGACGTGAGCAACAATTTATGACACCAAAAATGGATTGATCAGAATGTCTTAGCCATCCTTCCAAGCATCGAGTAGCGATAACATCATCGCGATTATGCTTTAACAACTTCGGGTAGTTGTGGGTTCAGAGGAAAAGAGCACGCAACTCCAAAAAGGTTATATCAATATTCTGTATCTTCTAAGCAATCGTCGTCGTAAGTTAATAGAGAGTAGCTGAAGCCTTCTTTCAACAATATAGAGCTATTATATATTGTGTTTAATTTTTCTCCTTTGCTTGCAGGATTGACCCAGTCTGCTGCATCGACTTGATCGAAGTCAGCGGGGAAGGCTTCATGCTCCATATCAACCAGACAAACTTTTTGCTCCGTGCTTAACGGTGACTTTTCTATAAAGAAATTAAAGTTATCGCTCGCAATGAAGCTTTTGAAATTACCGTTTTTGTGAATTACCAATGCGGAGGGAGTGCTGGAAAATTTCGATATGCGGCGAAAGGTTGCCTGCAACGAAGATTGGCAATGATCTGAAATTGTTTTTATATTTGACCAATTCATATCATTGTCGGTCAATTTTGCGAACAGCCTTTTAGGCATTAACAAGCCAGAAGCGAATCCGTTTGCCTGCTGCTCAATAGGGTCGTTATATTGACTACTAAAATGTTCGTTGCCACATTCAAACTGCATTCTTTGGCGTTCCATGATGTGCATGCAAACATGGCCAATTTCATGTGCAACAGTAAAATTCAACCGCCCAATATCTGGGATATTGCTGTTGATATAAATCAGTGCGCCTTGAGAATTGCCTAAGGCTTTACCGAGAATTTTCTGAGATGAAAAATTCTGAGGTTCTAAAACAACGGTAAAATCGTCACAGTTTATAGCGCTAACGACTTCTTGTGGAATTATGGGTAATGAATCAAAACCTAGATCTTCGAGAAGGCTTTCAGCTTCTGCAATTCCTTTTTGTTCTTCGATCATTCCATGCCTTTTCTTAGAGACTAATTATCATGAGAGGTTATTTCTTTAAAGCGTTCGGCCATATCTCGAAGTCTATTTTGATCTTCTTCGTTTAGGTCGTCAAGCAAATCCCATCGGCGATAAAACTTGCGATGCCGATCATCCATTTCGGATGTTTCAACGGGGTCTTCGCCTGTAATTTCATTAAGTGGGACTTTTAAAGCGGAGGCGAGTTTACGAAGGACTACAATGGTAGGCATTCTCCCATCACCCTTTTCAATTTTACTCAGCGCAGCGCCAGTGACTTCTGCTTCCTGAGCCAGCTTAGCTTGATTCCAGCCCAAATTATCACGTAACTGCTTAATATTATTACTTATTTTAATTGCTTGATCTATTTTGTTCGGCATGGATATTAACTCCGGTTAAAATTGATATTAGCAACAGTTGACAAACAAATCTAGATGCCACATTATATTAACAGCAGGAACTATCGGAATTAACAGAAGTTAAATATTATTCGAAGAGGTATGGCATGGCAACAAATCCACCAAAAGGTGATGGTCACCGTAATGGCGCTGTGCGTGGGCGCTCTCAAACAAAAACGCCTTCGGGCAACTATGTTAAGCGAGATGCTGATACTGGCCGATTTATGGATGTTAAAACTACAGATAAGTCGCCATTTAAGGGCGTCAGAAAGGAGAAGTAATGGCAAGCGGTAAAACACATATGATTGTTGGCGGTTTAGCAGGGATTGTCATGCTGTTGGCCGATCAAAAGAACAGGCCTGAGTCTAGACATAACCCAGTTGCAGCGGTAACGGTGAGCACATTATTTGCCAAGTTACCCGATATTCTTGAGCCAGCGACTAATCCGCACCATCGCCAATTTTTTCACAGTGTGGGGGTGTTAGGAGCTGTTGGATATAGCATGAAAAAAGTCTATGACTGGGAACCAAAGGATAATGTTGAAATCGTTGTGCGATTTTTGGCGTTGTCCGCGAGTGCTGGATATCTCAGTCATTTGCTGCTTGATGCTACTACGCCAATGAGTTTGCCGATTATTGGGAAAATATAATGCCGTGGTATTTGGTCAACTTCATACAGTAGGGGTGTCAATTGAAAAAGGTCATATTTTTTAATTTATTGCTAATTCTCATTTTAATTGTGTTTTGGGCGTTGGGGCCACTGGGCAAATACTCTGAATGGACAAATGAATATCTGCTTTCTATACAGTGCATATTGACCGCGTGCTTAGCAGGCTGCCTATATGGAATTAGAGCGATCTATATAAACTATTGTGTACACGATAACTGGGTTAAGCGATGGGAAGTCTGGTATTACCTGCGACCGTTTGCGAGTGCGATTAGTGGATTTGCTGCATATATATTTTTGAAAGCTGGGCTTGTCGTTTTGGAGGCAAATCAAGATTTGAATTCTGGAGACTACGGTTTTCTAGTTTTCGCATTTATAGCTGGGCTGAATGTCGATAACTTTGTTAAAAAAATTGAAGAGATAGCGAAGTCTACATTCGGAATTGAACAATCAAGAGTTAGTCGAGGCGAAGATTAAGTTATGAGTGATTACTATGAGATAGATTTGTGGGATGTGCAATCCGCAAAAAGCGGAGATGCAATTAGTTTCAGGTCTTCAATAGATGGAGAGACAGTTATTCATGTTATCGATGCAGGTTTTCAATCTACGGGCCAAAAAGTCGTTGATAGCATAAACAAGTATTACGACTCTCCTCAATTTATTCATAGTGTGGTAGTAACTCACCCTGACGGTGATCATGCTGGGGGATTACGTACAGTGTTAGAAGAGTTCGATGTTGGGGCTCTATGGATGTTAAGACCTTGGAACTACGCGGCGGAAATGATTGATCGATTTGAAAATTATAATTCGGTAGATCGGCTTATTTCTCGTTTGAAAAAAATATATCCAAATCTTGCTGCATTGGAAGAAATCGCGTTGGCGAATAATATTCCAATTTATGAACCATTTCAGGGGGAGGGGATCGGCGATTTCACTGTTTTGGCACCATCAAAGTCGAGATATTTGGATTTAGTGGTTCAATCTGAAAAAACTCCGGAACATAACGATGACGAAGTCCGTGTCAGCATATCTGACCTTGTAAATGAAGCGATACATAAAACGGTTTCTTTTTTTAGAGCGGCTTGGGGAGAAGAGGTTTTTTCGCCAGAGGAAACCAGTGCAGAGAATGAAATGAGTGTTGTACAGTATGCATGTATATTGGATGAAAAAATTGTACTAACTGGTGATGCGGGCCGAACCGCATTAATCGAGGCGGCAGATTTTGCTGAGCAAATTGGAATAACATTGTCGGGTATAAAAAAATTTCAAATCCCGCATCACGGTTCAAGGAGAAACGTTTCCACAGATGTATTGGATCGCTGGTTGGGGCCTCGCCTCAGTAGCATACCGCAAGATACTCAGTTTACGGCCTTGATAAGTGCAGCTCGGGAAGATGAACACCACCCCAAAAAATCGGTCGTGAGAGCGGCAATGCACAGAGGTGGTTTTATGGCTATTACAAATGGGCAGAATATTCGAAGTGGAAAAAACGCTCCTGCGCGTGATGGATATAGCCCGCTAGAAGCAACGCCATATCCAGATGATCAAGAAGCCTGACTTCTGAACCAGTGTGTATATTATGCTGGTTAACGCTTAGCTGATAACTCTCGGTGAATATTTTCAATAGATGCCAATGCGTTGCGGCGCTGATGCGTGTTGGAGTTACTCTTCGCTAGTTCGTTGAAAGCTTCTCTTAATATTGCGTATAGTTCACGCTCGTTTTTTGCTGCTAATTCAAACCTTGTTATTAGGTACATCTCTTATCTCCCTTTTTTGGAGACCGTGACTATCACGATCTTTGATAAGACCGCGTGAGCACGGGGGAGAGGGGATTGCACCTATGGTTGAAACGCCAGAGGAAAAGCTAAGGATTTGTTCCTGCTTGCAATCTAATACTCTTCACACGTGTATATCGCTTAGGGATATGAATAGATGTGATGGTTTTTTTGTCTCCTGAATCGGCGTGAGAGCGTGCTAGCTGATTACATGCTATTGGATGTGCGCTGAGTTAAGAGGTACTGATTAGCAATATTTGGTGAGGGGGGATAGGCTAAAATTTAGTAATCTTTGCGGTCATTATAAAGATATATTCGATGTTCTTCAGTCAAACCTAAAACAGCGAGACGCGCTGTTTTAGGGTTTTCTCGTTATCTTAGCTATATTTGCTTTGTAATTATTGTCGGCTGAATCTGTCGAGGTCATTGTTGATGATTGCGTAGCTATTCAAACTTTAATTAATTTAACGTGCCTCTGACTAAGACCACAAAGGATATAGTCCTTTGTGGTCAGTGCATTAACCATTAAGAGGCTATCTCATCCTCGCTACTTCCTACAATGTCTTTTGGTTTGCGATAAGCCATGCGGTACAGACCTGGCAGAACCAACAGCGTTAATAATGTGGAGGATATAATTCCCCCGATAACCACTGTGGCTAAGGGGCGTTGAACTTCTGCACCGGTGCTGGTGTTAAGCGCCATCGGCAGAAAACCCAGTGCGGCAACTAACGCGACCATCAGAATTGGTCTTAATCGTAATATCGCACCTTGTTGAATGGCGGTGCCAATATCATCACCTTGTTGCAAACGGTCTCTAAATGCCGAAACCATCATGACGCCTGTCAGAACGGAAACACCGCACAGTGTAATAAATCCGACGCCTGCGGTGATGGAAAGAGGAATGTCTCGTAGCCAGAGTGCAATAACACCGCCGGTTAATGCCAAGGGCACACCACTGAATACCAATGAGGCATCTTTGGCCGAACCAAATGTCATCATTAATAGCGCAAAAATCATGACCAGTGTGATCGGCACCAATAGACTTAATCGCTCAGTGGCCGACTGCAACTGCTCAAATGTGCCCCCGTATTCCAACCAATAGCCTGGCGGTAAAGTAATTTTCTGCTCGATCTGTGTTTGCACATCGGCAACGAAACCACCTAAATCACGGCCCCGTACATTGGCGCTTACCACCAGTCGACGCTTACCATTTTCTCGAGAAATCTGGTTCGGCCCAGGAGCAAGCTTGAGTGTTGCCACCTCATTGAGAGGAACATACCCACCTTGGGGTAATGGAATAGGCAAGCGCTCCAGTGCGCGCAAATCATTGCGGACTGCTTCTGTCACTCTAACCACAATAGTGAAACGTCGATCGCCTTCAAATATCAAGCCAGCTTCCTCGCCACCTGTAGCCGCTGCGACGATGTCTTGAACATCTGCGACGTTGAGACCGTAGCGATACAACGCGGGGCGGTTGGCTTCGACTGATAAGATGGGCAATCCGGAAACTTGCTCAACTTTAACGCCCTCCGCACCTTCAATACCATTGAGTACAGCAGCAATCTCTGTGCCCGATGCCAGCAACTGATCAAGATCATCCCCATAAATTTTAACGCCCAGATCTGACCTAACACCGGAGATGAGCTCGTTAAAGCGGAGTTGGATTGGTTGGCTAATCTCGAATGCGTTGCCGGGGATCAGCGCCAGTTTTTCCTGAATGTCTTCCAGTAACTGAGCTTTTGATTTACCGGGATCTGGCCAGTCTTTATGGTCCTTTAACATCACATAGCCGTCAGATATATTCGGTCCCATTGGATCACTGGCAACCTCTGCGGTTCCGACACGTGAAAAGTAGGTTTTCACTTCAGGAATTTCCAGCACAGCACGCTCTAGTTTAAATTGCATATCTAGCGATTGTGTGAGACTGGTGCCGGGGATACGCAACGCTTGGATGGCAATATCACCTTCATCCAGATTGGGAATAAACTCGGTTCCCATTTTCGTTGCCAGCCCGCCAATGGCGATAACAAACAGCACGGCACTTGCCAATACCGCTATACGAAACTTGAGTGCCCAAGCCAAGATAGGGGTATAGGCACGTTTTGATTGACGCACAATGAGGTTATCTTTCTCCTCAATATGACCGGTCAGTAAAAGTGCCACGGCTGCGGGAACGAAGGTGAGTGACAATACTAGCGCCGATAGAAGCGCCATAATCACCGCCATGGCCATAGGGGTAAACATTTTTCCCTCTACCCCAGTGAGCGCAAGGATGGGTATGTTCACCAGTATAACGACGAGAACACTGATTAAACTGGGAGTGAAAACCTCACGCGTTGCAGTGAAAACCGTTTGAAAACGCTCATCCAATTTCAGTGTACGTCCGAGCTGGCTCTGTCGACCGGCCAGCCTGAGAATACAGTTCTCCACTATGATGACTGCACCGTCGACAATAAGACCGAAATCCAGAGCGCCTAGACTCATCAAGTTGGCACTGACCTTGGTTTGTACCATGCCCGTCATAAGCATCAGCATGGATAGCGGGATAACCATTGCGGTGAGCAAGGCGGCCCGCACGTTGCCAAGCATTACCAATAAAACGATGATAACTAACACCGCGCCTTCGAGCAGATTTTTCTGTACCGTCGCAATGGTCTTATCAACCAATACGGTTCGGTTATACACCGGATCGGCGGTGACGCCTTTGGGTAATGTTTTATTGATCTCAACCAGCTTGGCGGAGACCGCTTCGGAAACACTACGACTATTACCGCCGAGAAGCATCACCGCTGTACCTAATACGGTTTCTTCACCATCGAGGGTCGCAGCCCCGGTTCGCAGTTGTTTGCCAAAAGCGACGTCGGCGATGTCTGCCACGGTTACAGGAATGCCGTCTTTATGGGCGACTATGATCTTTTGGATTCCGGCGATATCCGCGACTTGTCCCGGCGCACGGATTAGGTATTGCTCGCCATTTTTCTCGATATAACCAGCACCGACATTGGCGTTATTTTTTTCCACTGCGTCGACAATATCATCAAAGGTCAGCTCGAAAGCCAACAGTCGAGTCGGGTCAGGAGTAATATGAAATTCCTTTTCAAACCCGCCGATGGTGTTGATCTCGGTCACCCCTGGCACCAACCGCAATTGAGGGCGAATTACCCAGTCTTGCAGTGTGCGCAGTGCAGTGGCATCGTATTTTTCTCCGTTATCTTGTCGGGCATCGATGTCTGCATGTACCGCGTAATGAAAGATCTCTCCGAGACCGGTTGCAACGGGCCCCATCACGGGCTCGATGCCTGATGGCATGTCGCTTTTTGCTTGCTGAAGTCTTTCGTTAATCAGATTACGTGCGAAGTAAATATCTGTTCCTTTCTCAAATACGACGGTCACTTGGGAGAGAGCGTACCTCGATAGAGAACGCGTACTTTCCACATAGGGTAAACCGGTGATCGCAAGCTCGACCAGATAGGTGATGCGTTGCTCGACTTCCAGCGGAGAATACCCGGGCGCTTCAGTATTAATTTGTACCTGGACATTGGTAATATCAGGAACGGCATCTATCGGTAGGTTTTGGTAATTCCAAACACCGAGTGCGCTGATGATAAGCACAAAAAACATCACCAGCCAACGACGGGCAATGGAATATTGAATCAGTTTGTCGATCATAGTGTGGCCCTTTCATGGTCTCGCACTACGAACTTACATAGCGCTGATGGAAAATAATGACGCGTCATGCAGTGGATACTGTTAATGGCCATGTTCAGCATCCTCCTTGCCCATCTCTGATTTCAGAACAAAACTATTTTTCGAGACATAGGTTTCGTCGACGTTCAAGCCAGCCAATACTTCAATTGACTCACCATCGGTATGCCCCAAGGTAACTGGGCGGGGCTCAAAACCTTCTTCGCCTTGGACAAAAACAACATTCTCACCTTCCACAAGCTGTACCGCTTCGCTGCGAATAACCAAAGGGGCAGCCGTTTCAGACAGGGTGATTTCAGCATTCACAAAAAGTCCTGGCTTCCACAAATTGTCAGTGTTGTTAATCAATACTCGTGCGATCGTGGCTTGGTTGTTGCTATTCCCTAGTGGCGCGATATAGATAATCCGTCCTTCGCCAGTGATAGGGTTGTTCGTGCTTTTGATGCGAACCGTTTGTCCTACCTGCGCCTTGGACACGTCCTTGGGAAACAGTGACAGGTCGACCCAAACGGTGGAGAAATCTTCAACAACAAAAAGCACTTTATCGGCGGTTTGTTCACCGATATTGGCATGGCGTTGAGTGACTACACCGTTAAGTGATGAAACAACAGAATAGGTTTTTAAACTTTCATTGGCTTCAACCGTAACCAGTTTTTCACCTTTGCGGACTTGAGCTCCAATTGTCTTATTCACCGAACGAATGACGCCATCAAAGCGCGCACTGACCGACTGTATTTGCTCTGCATTGCTGGTAATAACGCCATAGACAGGTAGTGTTTCTCGAATATTTCCTGCACTAACACGAGAGAGGCTAATGCCTGCATGATTAATTTGCTCTTGTGAGAGTTCGATATGGATTTCTTCGTGCTCTTCTTCATCACCGTGACCGGTTTCGGCTAATGCTAGAGTGGAGACAAAAAAGAAAGTGAGATAAAAAACTATCTTAATGAGCGGTGTTTTAATTAGGTTGATTGAGTTCATTGTTCTACTCCTGACAATTTGTTTGATCCATCATATTGGGCGGCAAGCAAAGGCTCGGCTGTCAGCTGTTCTATTTCTGCGCCATACGTCAATGCGGATGAAGCGGACTCGATCAGCGTGCGCTTGGCGCTCAGCAATTCTTGTCTCGCGGAAACATATTCCAGATAGCCATAACGGCCACGCTGGTATGCAGTCTGTATTTCTTTGAGTGCTGCTTCTAACGCGGGAATAATGGTTTTTTGGAGCTCCCTTGCGGTAAGAATGGCCTGTTTTCTATTGTGATATGCCCGAAATAATTGCGTATGCATATTGAGCAATGCCACTTCCTTCTGAACGAATATTTCGTTGCGTTGAGCGCGTGCGGTAGTAATAGCGCCTGAATTTCTTTTGGATGAAAACAACGGCATACTAAAACCAGCAACGAGGGCTGAGTTATTGCTTTCCTCAAAACGACGTACACCGACCGACCAGCTGATATTCGCCTTCGACTGTGTTTGGGCTAGACGGACTTCCGCTGCTTTGAGGCGTTCTTCGTTAGCAAAAATTTGGATAGCTGGATTTTTCTCCACTTTGGCATAGAGCGTTTCAAAATCGACATCCGTACCAAAATTAAACAAATCACCGTCAATCGTTGCAAATTTGGGTGATGTTTCTCCCCAAAGTGCCGCGAGTGATATTTTGAGGTACGCAAGCTGTTGTTGAGTAGAGAGCAGTGTGAGGTGTGCCTGTGAAGCCGCTGCTTGGGCACGTTTTACTTCAGCATCTGGCGTTGCACCTGCCTTGGCACGTTTTTTTACGTTGCTTAGTGTCTGGTTGGCAAGTTCATCCGCTTGTTCTGCCAGGGAGATTAGCGCTTGTGCGGCGAGCACATCCACATAACGTCGGGTAACCTCACCCAACAAAGCCAGAGATTCCACTTGCCTTTGTGCATCCAAAAACGAGCGGCTGGTAGAAACGATGCCCCGGCGGGCGGCGCGTTTATTGCCCATTTCCAGTACAGAAGAGAGCGACACCGTTAGCTCTGCGCCATCAAAATCACTGAGTTCGTCTGAGCCTGAAAAATTCTCAGATTCAAGGCCGAGTTCATAAGCGGGTTTTAAGTTGGCAGTGTCCAGCTGCCCAGTTAACGCCGTGTTGCGAAAGTCAAAAACCTTGAGGGAGGGGTTTTGTTCGATAGTGCGCTTTAACGCCGCATTAAGCGTGAGGGTATTATTTGCGGCGTTAGCTTGAGCAATCGTGAGGTGCCCGCCGAGAAGGAAGCCGATAAAAATCAGCGTTCCAAAGCCTATTCGTTTAAATCTAGCGCGAGTTGAATGCGCAGCATTTGGTGGTGGTGTAAAGTCTGTCCAACTATATATGGATAAGCTACCCGACAGTAAAGTAGCGCCAATATTTCGCGTGTGCATAATTCAAATTCCGATTTCATTAAAATGACGCGCGCACCGCTTCGGCTAATACCAGTAGTGACTGGTAGAAACGAATGCGCGCTGATAAAGATCAGGTTTGATTTATGCGGTAGGAGGAGGCGTTGGTGGAGCTTGTCCGAGTTTTTGTACGTTAGGTTCGTATACAGAAAATCTCTGGTCTTTCATACCAAGGTTAATGGCTGCGATATGTCCTGAGATGTTGCTGCAATGACCGTGACAGCATTGCTGGCAATGATTGTCGTTGGTCTCGGGGTAAGGAGTCGGCGTAGAATTGTCAGTATCTAGTAGATGTGCGTACTCTCCTCCATGGGGATGTTCTCCACCGATGGAATCCACTGCACTTTCGACACTCATAAAGAGCATCGAAAAAATAAACAGATAGGAGATAAATGGTCGAAACATAATTAACTACTCTATACCATCCAATTAATCTTGAAAAGAGTTAATTGATAATAGGTACTCAGTTTCCTATTACTCATTTTAGTTCATTATTTTGTATTAGCGGTTTCTTTGCTTGGAAAAGTCGAACGGTTCCCAAGAAAGTCGGTATAAAGCTACTATTCTCTACATCACCGAATCCGGCTTCTCTCATGAGATTTGGCAAATTGCCTTCGACGCTGTCCCGCGTAGTTTCAAAGCCGTCCAGTAGCTGAACGATGAAAAACATAAGTCGTTGAATAACCGATGAGGGCTTCCCCCAATCCGCGATATGGAAGCGGCCTCCCGGTTTAAGAACGCGTAGAATTTCAGCCAACGCTTCGCGTTTTTGGTGGGATGTCAAATGATGAAAGAACAGACTCGAAACCACGACATCGAACGTTTGTGTCTTATCCGGTAGTTGTTGTGCGTACCCTTGCTGGAAACTGATTTGCTTGCTAATAGCAGCCACTTTTTTAGTCGCCACTTTAAGCTGTATTGGATCGGCATCTAATCCCATGATACGAAGTGTTGGTTCGCGCTCTGCTAACAGGTAGGTCAATGTGCCGGTGCCACAGCCAACATCGAGAACATGCTCTCCAGCTTGAGGGGCCACTAATTCAACCAAGTTAGTTTTAAACATCACTTCACGGGTTGTCAGCTGCACAACCGCGTCATATAAGCCAGTTAAGGCATGATATTTCAACGCAGGTATATAGGATTGCTGGCTGTGTTTATTCATAGGCTCAAATGCTCATGATTTCAGTTGTAAAATGCGGCGTGCGCCATTCAGTACGATCAAAGCGATCAGAAAACCAATCACCAGATCCGGATAGCGTGAACCCGTCAATGCCACCAGTAAACCCGCCACGATCAAGCCCAGATTAGCTATGACGTCGTTGGCCGAGAAAATCCAACTGGCTTTCATGTGCGCGCCACTGTCTTTTTGCTTATTGATCAGTACCAGGCACAGGGAGTTGGCGATTAGTGCCACTAACCCAAAACTCATCATTAGTTCAGATATTGGCTCACTCCCAAACATAAATCGACGCACTACCTCACTCAGGGCACCTAAAGCGAGGATCATCTGAAGCCATCCTGAAAAATGCGCCGCACGCAGCTTCATGCGAGCACTGTATCCGACGGCGTAAAGCGCCAGGCCATAGACGGCTGCGTCGGCAAACATATCTAGAGAGTCGGCAATTAACCCGGTTGACTGGGCGTACCAGCCGACAATTATTTCAATGGCAAACATTATGGCATTGATGGCTAACAACCACTTGAGGATACCGGCCTCCTTTTGATTGACAGCCTCAGCTGAGGCTATCGCCTGCGATAACGCACTGCTGTCAATATTTTGGGTATGCTCAAGCGCAGCCCCAAGACCAAGCGATTCGATACGAGACTGAATAGCGACCAGATTATTGTCATGAAAAACTTTGAGTTTTCGATGTGGCGTGTCAAATTCAAGTGCCACCGCTGGCTCAAGATCATCCAGAGCCATGCGAATCATCTGCTCCTCAGATGGACAGTCCATCTTGGGGATCAAGAATTGACTGACAAACCTGCCATTAAGCTGTGTGTTTTTTACATACAGCGATGCCATATTGGTTTCAACCTTATCTGCACATTGACCCTTGCAACTATCTGTCATGTTAAAACTCTTGTACTTGTTTAGAATTACAGTTTAAACTCTATAGTAACTATAGAGTCAAGAGATGGGGAAATATGATGAAAATCGGTGAGTTAGCCAAGCTGACTGGATGCTCAGTGCAGACGATACGCTATTACGAAAAAGAGCACCTACTTGAATCTAAAAACCGCAGTGAAGGCAATTTTCGCTTGTATGACTCGTCGGCTGTTGAACAGCTTATGTTTATTAAACATTGTCGAAGTCTTGATCTTGCCTTATATGAGGTTCGCGAGTTGATCGATTTAAACCAATCACCGGGTACACATTGCGATGACGTGAACACGATGATTGACAATCACATTGAGCAAGTAGAACAACGCATGAAAGAACTGAAAGAGCTCCGGCAACAATTAACATCGCTTCGCAATAGCTGCTCCACTAACCGTACCGTTGAGGAGTGTGGTATTTTAAAAAAATTGTCGTCAAAACAATTGCAGAATCGGTGAGCCGCCAATGAATCTTTTTTCTCAACCCATAACTATGAGTGATTTTTTACTAACGATAGGCCTTGTCGTCAATGTTCTCATGATCACCGTGCTTCTTATACACTTTAAAATGAAGAAGCCATTTTGGCCTCCACCAAACCCTAGTGCCTGGCAAATTCACTGGGTGTGGTGGTCGGTCAGAATTGTTGTGATTTGCATTATCGGTCTCGCCATAAAAGAGTGGGGCGCACTCGGTATTCCTGACAGTATTCGGTTCTATCTGGCGCTCCCTTTGTTTCTTGGTTCTTTCGTATTAGGAACTGTGGGGTTTGTGCATCTGGGTTGGCGCAATACTCACGGAGAGGCAGATAAATTCGTACAAAGTGGTATTTATCGATTTAGCAGGAATCCTCAATATGTTTTGTATTCTATTTCGTTTGTTTCTCTAGGTATCCTCGTTGCTTCTTGGCAAGCCATACTACTTTTGGTTGTTCTATCTGGCTGGTATTTAGTCGCTCCGTATCCAGAAGAAAAATGGTTAGAGGCGCACTATGGTGAAGAATATTTGGCTTATAAACAAAAAGTTTCGCGTTACATAGGTTGGTCAAAAAGAGCATAGTTCTGTATTGAGCAGCCGATTAGCAACAGTTGCTTCGCTCTTGTATGGGCGGGCAAGCGACATCGCCATAGGAACAAAAAACACAGCAATCACCTTTTAGTGGTTTGAGAACGGTGCTGCAGCTTTTGCAATCATAAAAATATTGACAAGCTTCGGTGGGCATTTTTTCTTTTTCAGAATGGCTACACTGAGGACAGGTTAGAGTAGAAAAAATTTCGGTGATGTTATTCATGCTGATCCTGACTAATGAGTGTTGCAGGAAATCCTACATCTGTCGAAGCTTTGGCTAAGTCATTGTCCGTTGCCTTGGCAGGGTCAAAGAAAGCGGTTGCCGTTTTTGCGGCAAAGTCTACAGAGACTCGCGCCACGCCATCGATACGGGACATCGCTTTTTTAACCGTAATGGGGCAGGCAGCGCAGGTCATGTTTTCAATCGCATAGGTTTGCTCGGTCAACAGTGGTTTTTCCTCTGCAACACCGGCGCTAGATAGTGTGAAGACGAGCCAACCCGCCAGCACTAGAGCCCACAACGCTACCCATGAGTAATTTTTTTTCATTTCCGTTTTTCCTCAATAAAATAAAGGCGCCCACCACTCGATAGTTAAAGCGATGAGCACTAATGCCGTTGCGAACCATAATGCCCCTTTCGTGATGCGTTGAGATACTGGATTAGCACAATTGGTATCTTCGACACAAGGCCTAGGTTTTCGATAAACTTGTCGAAAACCTAGGCCTAAAAACACTAATGCAACGACCGCGAAATACAGCCTGTAGGGTTCCAGTACGCTGAGATTGCCAATCCATGCGCCACTCGCGCCTAACGCCACGAGCACTAATGGCCCTACACAGCACGATGAGGCTAGTAACGCAGTGATAACACCACCGATGGCTGCGAAACGTCCGGCAGTCTGTTGGTTTCCCATCCGCAAAGACCTTTCAAAAAGGGTTGATTAAACGACTCTACTTGTTATCTTAGAGCCTGTAGTTACTACAAGTTCAAGGGGAAACATGAAAAATCGAACACGCGGTATTTTGGCGACCCAAAGTGGGGTAAAGGCCGAAACCATTCGTTACTATGAAAAGATTGACTTGATGCCAGAGCCAGCACGAACACAAGGCGGTCATCGGCTTTATGAAGATATGCATTTGCAACGCTTACGGTTTATTCGCCGTAGCAGAGACTTAGGCTTTACACTTGATGAAATACGCGAGCTACTATCGCTCGTTGATGGTCAACAAGTTTCTTGTAATAAGGTACAGCACATTGCTGAAGCCCATATAAAAGATGTTCGAGAAAAGATCGCAGACCTTAGAAAAATCGAACGGACTTTACGTGACATGTCGTCACAATGTTCTGGAAAAAATATACCCGACTGCCCTATCATTGAGATTCTTCAACATTGTTAAACCTACAGTAAACCGCTAGTCGTCCTTTTTGAGCAAGCTAAATTAGATCACTCGAATGAGAAACGCGTTTCATGCAGTAGCCTTTTGTATTTTTTAAACTTAGCTTATGCAAACGATATACATATAAAATTACGCTTGTGCACATCACCATATAACACTTAAAGGCGTTTGCAGTTTAGGTAGAACAGTTCCCCTTTTGGGTGGACTTCAAAATATCACGCCTTTTCCCTCCATCAAGACATCCCCCAACCTTCCTCGCCCGGCGCATGCTTGGGCTTCGTGCAGGCCGGGTGGTTCCCCCTGTCTGGATTCCAGCAAAACGCATGATCTTCCGCTCGCTTCCCTCGCTCTTTTTTGGGGTTTCTTAACCCCAAAAGGGGATGTGTTTTTAAGATAAAGGAGAAGAGACATGAGCGAAGAAAATAGAATTTATGTGGCGGATTTGGCAGCGTATAACAACGGGAAACTCTACGGGGTTTGGATCGATGCAGCAGGCGATTTAGACGATATCTGGGAGCAGGTGAAAGTCATGCTAGCGGGTAGTCCTGAGCCAGACGCAGAAGAATATGCAATTCATGATTACGAGGGTTTTGGCGGGTACAGTGTTAGCGAGTACGAAGGCCTTGAATCTGTCCATAATGTGGCGGTGTTCATTGAAGAGCACGGAAGTATCGCAGGCGAGCTATTAAGTCACTTTGGCGACAATATCGAAGATGCGACAAAAGCCATCGAAGAAAACTATGCAGGGGTTTACAAGTCTTTGGCCGATTACGCTGAGGAATTGACCGAGCAGACAAGCGACATCCCAGAGCATTTGGCCTTTTATATCGATTACGCACGCATGGGGCGTGATATGGAATTAAACGGTGACGTTTACACCATCGAGACCAGCTTCGATGAGATTCACGTGTTCTGGAGCCACTGATGGATTTTAAAAAATCGTCGATCTTGGTACTGTAAGTGCCAAGATCGGATGAAATCTAAACCTCTCTTCTTTAATGGGTTGAAAAAACATTAAAACACGGCAATAAACGCCGGATAAAATAGATATTGTAAACCGCTGTTACTTATGCTAGTTTATAAATATGGATATATACGGCATAAATCGCCGTAAAAATATGAAGTGGTAAACTATGGAAGCGAGAAAGACACGAGAAAAGCTCAAAAACTTACTGCCTTACGGGATGGTGGCTACGAAAAAGTGGCTAGCTGCGCAGGGTTTGAGTACTCATGCCATCGATAATGCCGTTAAAAGCGAGGTGCTTTTAACGCTGACAGCCGGTGTCTACACACAGTATTCAGCAAATGTTCGCTGGGAAGGTGTGGTGGCCTCATTACAAACGATGACTGATAAGCCTGTACACCTGGGCGGTGAAAGCGCTTTGGCATTGGCCGGGATGGCGCATTACTTATCGCTCGGCAAAAAACAAGTGATCCACCTGTTTTCTGAAGCTACCCTACCGCGATGGGTTGCGCGACTGGCAAGCGACACGGATGTAAATGGCAGCTTCAAAAGCCATTCGACCAAACAGCTATGGTCTGAAGATGTTATGGATAGCGACCAATACCTAAAAGCGCGGGAATGGCAGCCCGATGCGCCAGACGTTAAATACTCCTGTCCTGAAAAAGCCATAATGGAAGTGTTAGTCGATGTGCCTCGATCAGTATCGTTTGATCATGCTGATGAGCTGATGCAGGGCTTGCTGAATTTGTCGCCTAAAAAACTGGATGGTTTATTATTGGGGTGCAAAAGCATCAGGGTAAAACGATTGTTTTTTTGGCTGGCTGCGCGTAATGATCATCAATGGTTTAACAAGCTTAATGTTCAAGATTACAATTTAGGCGCAGGGAAGCGTGTAGTCGCTAAAGACGGTAAGCTGGATAAGACCTACATGATCACAGTGCCAAAACATCTGTAAGGAATGGTTTAAGAGATGGATTCATCGAGTATCTATTACAAACAAGTTCAGCTGCTTATGCAGCTTATTCCCTTTGTGGCGGAGCAGGACTGCTTTGCGCTCAAAGGTGGCACGGCTATTAACTTGTTTGTTCGTGATCTACCGCGTTTATCGGTCGATATCGATTTAGTGTATCTGCCAATGAAAAATAGAGAGGATGCGCTTGCCGATATTCGAGAAAAGCTCGATGCGATTAGCGCTTCTATCATCAATAAATTATCGGGCGCAATCGTAACTGAATCGTACAAAAATAAAACGGATGCACTGCGTTTGATCGTTAATCAAAATGGCGTACAAGTTAAGATTGAGTTATCCCCCGTATTACGAGGCACAATATTTAAGCCAGCGATCCAGCAGGTATGCGATTCCGTAGAGAATGAATTCGGTTTTGCCGAGATGCAATTGGTCTCGTTTCAGGATTTGTTTGCAGGGAAAATTTGTGCCGCTCTGGATCGCCAACATCCGCGTGATCTTTTTGACGTCAAACACTTGTTGGAAAACGAAGGCTTAACCGATGAATTAAGAAAAGCGTTTATCGTATATCTGATCAGCCATAACCGGCCCATACACGAATTGCTAAAGCCCCAGCTTAAAGATATTTCAGGGATATACGAAGGTGAGTTCCTCAATATGGCAGAAGAGCAAGTGCCGTTGACTGCATTGGAAGAGACCCGAGAAAATTTAATCAGTCAGATCAACCAGTCATTCACTGCCGACGAGCGGAAATTTATTCTCTCGTTAAAAAATAAAGCACCGGAATGGCATTTGCTGGGATTGAAGTCTGTCGATGAATTGCCCGCCGTAAAGTGGAAGCTCTTGAATCTGTCAAAGATGCCTGAAGATAAGCATCGCCTTGCATATGAGCGGCTTAGCGAAATACTGGAAGAATAGGGGAGTCGATATGTCTCTACAAATACAGGCAGAGCACTTTTTTAATGCCTTTAAAGTACTAGAGGCTAATAATCAGGCATTGATAGATAGGCTGGCTGACGAAGCGGGCGAGAAGCCACAGGTAAGGCCGGATATTCTAGGCATTCGGCCCACAATGGGCATTGAAATCGTTTGCTTGGCGTTTTCAATAGAGCTGTACATTAAAGATGTGCATCTTGCAGTTGCAGGGGAAGCCCCTCGTGGTCATGACATCCTAAGCCTTTTCGAGCAGCTTCCAGAGCAAGTGCAGCAAGAAGTGTTTCATCATCCCTCAATAGAAAACTATGGCTGGAGTTTTGAAGCATTTAAGCTGGAGATTAAGCAGATTAGTAACGGGTTTGAGAAATGGCGTTATTCCCATGAGTCTGCGGCACTCCAATACAACAGCTATTTCGCTTTGGTGTTTTTAGAGGCTTTGATTTCGACTGCTTCATCCATCCGTAGAAATATGGTCAGGTGAGCATTGTGGAAGACGTCAATGCGTGAGCGAAAAGTTAAAGCAATTAATCGTTTTTAACCGCCTGATAATTTAAGAGTGCTGACTATCCGTTTTTGTCTGTAGATTGAAATGTAGACGCTTACTATCTATTAATATAGTCTTTAAACAACCCAAAGCGGACGTTCACCGCTTTTGTTAACGCGTAATATTAAAGGACTTGAGAACTATAATGTGGTCAGATAAAGAATCATCAATCGATTATCTTAACTTTAATGAAACTGCGGAATCTGTAAAAGATCTAATAACAGAAAAAGATCTAATGCCTATTAGTATAGGGATTTTTGGTAACTGGGGGGCGGGGAAATCAACTATTTTAGAGTTGATAAAAAATTCTCTTGAAGAAGGCGATAACGATGAAAAAGAGTATATACAAATTCATTTTGACGCGTGGACTTTCGAAGGTTTTGACGATGCTAAAGCAGCCCTGCTCGAGACAATAGCTTCCGAACTTTTGAAAGAAGCCGAAGGAGATAAAGGATTACTTAAAAAAGCAGAAGACTTTTCTAGGCGAGTAGACAAAATTCGATTGTTAGGCATGCTGGCTGAAGGAGGAGCTGCATTATCTGGGTTTCCAACATTTGGGCTTAGTAAGAAGGTAATCGGTTTTTTCGGTGAGGATGATGAAGAGCCTAAAATTGTTGACGAAGGCGACTTCGATTTAGATGATGTTAAAAACACTGCTGATAAAATTGCCAAGGTCGCCAAAAGTGGAAAAGGAGTTTTAAAGCCCAAGAAAAGGCTGTCACCACCAACTGAAATTCGAAAGTTTAGAAGTTCGTACTCTTCACTTTTAGAAAGTTTTAATAAACCGCTTATCATATATGTCGACAACTTAGATAGATGCTCTCCAATCAATGCCATCTCTACGCTGGAAGCAATTAGACTGTTCCTATTCTTGCCTAATACTGCTTTTGTCATAGCAGCAGATGAAGATATGATCCGCTTAGCCGTACCCCACTTCCACAAAGGGGCTTCTCAAAGGCATCAAACTGACTACTTAGATAAATTGATTCAAATACCCGTTCATGTACCTAAGCCCGGTATTGCTGAAGTTCGGGCCTATTTGATGATGTTGATAGCTTCGGACAAAAAAATTGACAGCTCAGAGTTTGAGAAGATTAGATCAAAACTTGAGGAATCATTAAAGCTCTCTTGGCAGCAGGATCAAATAACTATTGATGAACTTTTGGCTGATAGCGAGATAGACAATGTTGACGAGCTAAGAGGTGAGTTTAAAGTTGCTGAGCAATTGGCTCCAATATTAGCAGAGTCATCAAATATTAATGGCAACCCAAGAATTGTGAAAAGACTGCTTAATCAGGTTCGGATGAGGTTGAAAACCGCTAAGCGGAGAGGGATGCAATTGGATGAAAAAACAATAACGAAGTTAGTTATTTTTGAGCGATGCATGGGGACTCAAGCAACTAATAAACTATATGAGCTTATAGATAAAGAAAATGGATTTCCTACACTTCTATCCGATCTGGAAAACGTTGAATCAGAGTTTGACATGAAAATCATTCCTGAAGAATGGAAAGGCGACTTAGAGTTCTTGGATAAATGGTCAAAACTTCAACCAGCCTTCGCGGATCAAGATCTCACTGCCGCTGCTTATCTAAGTAGACAGAGTATTCCAATGGGAGCAATTAACTCTGTCATCTCAGGTGCAGCGCAAAAGCTCTTAGACGGGCTATCGAAACAGAAAAACAGGTTGAGTGAAGCAAATTCTAAGCTTATAGAGTTGACCTCTCAAGAAGAGTATTTGTCAGTGATGGATGCCTTGATCGAGAAATTTAAACTAGTAGAAAATTGGGACAAGATACCGTTAGGCTTCTACGGCGCAAGATTACTTGCCCTTAAAGATGATAAATGTAAATCAGTGTTTTTAGCGTATGTAAAAACAGTACCTAATAAAGCTTGGAAAAATCCAATTTTGAAGGAATTAGAGGGAGTTAAGTAATGGGAACATCTGCATCTTCAACGGGACCAAATAATCAAAGCCCACTAGTACCGCCTTGGGCAGAGAAGAGCGAACCAGTTGAGTTTGGTCCAAATGATGAAGCAGGTGGAGATAGTCAAGATTCAAATAACGACCTCAATCAAGAAATAGATAACGGAAAGGTCCAAGAGCAAATACCTGGGCCTGCAAGAATCCCAACACAACCAAATCGTTTGGCGGGTGCGAGAAGATCATTCGGTGAATACGCGAGTGGTGGAGGCGGATCGTCTAACTTACGAAGCTCATTGAGGAAGTATGCAAAAGGGTCTGGTGGTGGCACAGGTACAAGTAGACGTTTAGCTAGCGGTATTAGTGCTGGTACTGGCCTCTTACGAATGATGAGTGGTGATAGCGTAACGGTAGATAATAACACGCTGTCATTATCTGAATTAAATGGCCTGACTAAAGATCAGGCTATAGACCGGATCTCAGAACATCTAACTCCTGAAAACGGTGACGCCGATGCTGTTAGGATTGCGTTGGATTATGCGCTTGCCGAAGCGCTACCAGATGATGAAGACTTTAATGCGAATGAAATTACGCAAGATGTTATGCACGAAGCACTTTCCTGTTATTTAACAGATCTCATTTTCCAAGATATTGTAACAGGAATGGGAAGGGCTTGGTTTTATACTGAGCATGCAACTAAGCATCATCGTATGGAAGAAGAACTAAGGGAGTTAGTTAAAGTGGTTACTCAAGAACAAGTAGAAAAAATAACGCATGGCAAAGCAAGCAACATAACTAAAGACAATATTACTCAATTACAGATTGAGACTATTGCGAAAACAGTTGAAGTTTGGGAGAGTTATAATGACTAACTTTTACTTTCATAACGATCCATCTGGAATTCCTGAGTATTCAGAAAACTGCCATCCTGTGCAGATATATAATACCCACCAATATGATAAAACAAAGCACAGTGTGGCATCACGAGCTTTATTGGATACAGTAAGAAATTTAGGAATAAATGTTGATGCTAGTGCAATAGATCTTATTACTATTGCCACAGCGGTAACTGCTGCTGATACTTTTGAGCAGAGAGAAAAGGCAGCAAATGCTTGGTCAAGAGAAATTCATTTGCATATTCCTGTTTATGATGAATGTATGTGGAGTACATTGTCACGTCGTCTTAGTTCTATTTTGAAATTTTTGACAGGAGATCAGTGGGAGTTCACTTTCTTTAAAACGTCAATGGCAATACCAAAACCAAAATCGAGCGTTAAAGCTAAAGCAAGGCTTAAAACTTTAAAAGGATTGAACTCGGTTTGTTTGTTCTCTGGAGGATTAGATAGCGCTGTTGGTGCAATAGATATCCTAAATAGTAAGTCTGGTTACAACCCTCTACTTGTAAGTCATGCATACAGAGGGGATGGATTAAAGCAAGAAAAAATAAAGTCGCTTTTAAACTCACACTTCGGAGAGCTTTCATACAGTATCTCACCTAGTTTGTTGGAGGGGTTAAAAGGGAAAACTGATGTATCCATGCGAGGCCGAAGTTTTAATTTTTTAGCTATGGCAGTACTGGGGATCGTTGCATTGCGCAACGTTAATGGCGATCCCAGCATATCAACAATAATTGTTCCTGAGAATGGTTATATATCAATTAACCCACCGCTAACAAGACGCAGAATAGGAAGCCACAGCACAAGGACAACCCACCCATACTTTTTAAGAAGATTAGAAGAGCTATTAAAAGATACTGGCTTTAACGTAAAGTTCGTGAACCCTTACCAGTTTAAAACGAAAGGAGAAATGCTGGCTGAGTGTAAAGATCAGGGGGCTATAGCTAAGGCAGTTCCACTAAGTGTTTCTTGCAGTCACTGGCACCGGAAGAATATTCAGTGTGGGTACTGTGTTCCTTGCTTAATAAGACGAGCATCAGTAAACCACGCAAAATTCAAAATAGACGCAGATTATGAAAGTAAAAATCTGAGACTTGTTTTAAAAGAAAAGAAGAAGAGAGATGATTTGCTATCAGTTCAAACTGCGATTATACGGCAAAATGAAACTGACGATTATCGCTCGTGGTTAAGACAAAGTGGGCCATTACCTTCTGATGCCAATGTTAGGAAATGTCTTGAGTCAACAGTTCAACGTGGTCTAGCAGAGGTTGATACGTTTCTCAAAGTGGAAAAAGTATAATGATGGATCTACATTGCCATGTGGATCTCTATCCGGATTACGAAAAAATTTTAGCCGACATTGAGAGCTCTGGTTATTATGTGTTGTCTGTGACAACAGTTCCTTCAGCTTTCAAAGGCACTGAAGCTCTTACAGAAAAACTGAATAACTGTAGAACAGCCTTGGGCTTACACCCACAATTAGCTCATCAAAGACACAACGAGTTACCGTTATTTGACTCATTATGTAGTGATACACGCTATATTGGCGAAATCGGATTAGATGGCTCAAAAGGATATTCTGAACACATGGAAGTTCAGCAAGTTGTGTTTGAGCATATTCTTAGTAAATGCTGTGAATTTGACGATAAGATCCTAACAATTCACAGTCTCAACGCAGTTGAAGGGGTTTTAGAGTTATTAAGTATGTACCCTACAGCTGGAACGCCAATATTACATTGGTTTTTGGCGACAAAAAAACAAGTTAATCGAGCAGTTGAACTTGGGTGCTATTTTTCAGTCGGTCCAGCTATGCTTAACTCTACAAGGGCAAAGAAGGTTATTTCGTGGTTACCGGAAAACAGGGTTCTGTTAGAGACTGATGGCCCTTTTGGTAAGGTTGAAGGAAGACCGGCTTTGCCATCTGATGTAGAGTTGGTAATTCAATTCCTTTCTGAGCTTTGGGCACGGCCTATTAGGCATGTACAAAGTGATCTCAAATCGAATTTGAAAAAACTGGTTGCTTAATGTGAGCTTATATACAGATAAACTTTATGCAGTAGGGGTATGTTCGTCGCGTTTGAAAATATTTAGATAGAGGTAGTTTGACTACCAAAATATCAATAATTTTAAACTGTATTGGTGAAATGTCGAATGTCCGCTTCTGGCCGAAAGGGTAATCATAAGTTGTTAGTTCTCAACGAAATCTCTCTCTGAATATTTTCTATTGATGCCGGTGCGTTTCTACGCTGATGGGTGTTGGAGTCACTCTTGGCGAGTTCTTTGAAGTGGACTTCCCAGACTTTGCTAGACACTCAGAAGAGTTAAAATGTAACTCAAAGAGAGGGTGTTATGAGCAAGGGCAAACGATACACACAGCAGTTTAAAGAAGAGGCCGTTAAGCAGATTGTTGAACGTGGCTATTCGGTAGCCGAGGTCGCGGAGCGACTCGGCATCTGTACTAAAACGTTGTACCACTGGAAGTCTGAGCTGCATGGCAGTACCGATCAGATTAAGTCTTCCAATGACCAAGTGGAGATAGCGCGACTTAAAGCTGAGCTTATGCGTGTCACGGAGGAACGAGACATTCTAAAAAAGGCCGCAAAGTACTTTGCAAGCCAGCCCGAGTGAAGTACGCCTTTATCAAAACGCATCGAAGTGAGTTTTCAATCGCTAACATGTGCCGTGTTTTTCGGCTTCATCGCAGTGGTTTCTATGCGTGGTTACGACAACCACTGTCTGTTCGGGCGCAAGAAGATCAGCGGCTACTCACATTGATTAAAACATCTTACGTAGCCAGTGGCGGGACTTATGGTAGCCCTTGGATTTACCGTGATCTACGCGAAGCAGGCGAAAGCTGTAGTGTTCATCGTGTTGCGCGGATCATGCGAGAACATAAGCTAAGGGCGCAAATAGGCTATAAACGACGTTATATTAAAGGCGGTAAGCCCGCCAAGATAGCGGCCAATGTATTGGATAGAGCCTTCAACCCAGACAAACCTAATCTAGCCTGGGTCAGCGATATTACCTACGTACGAACGTACGAAGGCTTTCTTTATCTCGCCACGGTGATGGACTTATTTTCGCGGCGCATTATTGGCTGGGCAATGGGCAAGCATATCGATCGCCACTTAGTCATTAACGCATTGCTTATGGCTATCTGGCAACGCCAGCCCAAAGAGGAAGTGTTAGTCCATAGTGATCAAGGTAGCCAGTATGCCAGTGCGGATTACCTCGCGTTTATGAAAGAACATAATCTTACACCCTCAATGAGTCGGCGTGGTAACTGCCATGACAACGCGGTTGCCGAAAGCTTTTTTGCAACGATTAAAAAGCGAGTGACGAAACGTAAGATCTATTCGACAAGGGAAGAAGCGAAAACAGAGATATTTAATTTTATCGAGATGTTTTACAATCCAATCAAACGTCATTCTCATACCGGTGGTGTATCACCGGCTAAATATGAAGAAGCGTATTTATTGGAATCAACCAGTGTCTAGTAAAGGCTGGGAAGTCCAAAGGTTTCTCTTAAATATGGCGTGCTGAGTGCTCAATATTAGTCCTTGAGGGGAAAAGCTTTTCCCCCGCTTCAAGGACGAAGGTTTCCGTGCTTTCTGACACCCCATTCCTGCGGGGATATTGGCCTGTGATTAGACTCACAGTCCGGTAGCCATGTAGAATGGCGCGCTTTTTGGCAGTTCGGCCAATAAGCTTTATTAGCAATGGGTACAAATTTAGGTACAAACAAGGGTTTTAATACGGTGTCAGATAGCAATTTTGTCAATGAAATCAACAAGAGAAGGACTTTTGCTATCATCTCGCATCCTGATGCCGGTAAAACAACGATTACTGAAAAGCTGCTGCTGCTCGGTAAGTTGATACAGGTGGCGGGCTCGGTCAAAGGCAAAAAAGCCGATAGGCATGCAACATCAGATT
>Ga0209198_1000539_pt1 | contig 33665 bp, 35 predicted proteins | sample COGITO_mtgs_1105_2_FD_184804 | JGI IMG/M metagenome (GOLD analysis project Ga0209198, IMG submission 184804) | Pelagic marine microbial communities from North Sea - COGITO_mtgs_110519 (SPAdes) (version 2) | ecosystem: Environmental > Aquatic > Marine > Epipelagic ...
TGAACTTGCTTGTATTTATAAATATCTTTATCTAACTTTTTCTCCTTAATAATCGAAGAAATCAAGCGTTGCGAATCTTGAGTATCATAAATCGTAAAATTGGAAGGATATCCCAATCTATCCGCTTCAATCCGTAAAATTTTCGCAAATACAGAGTGAAACGTTCCCATCCACAAGTTTTTGGCTTCGCTATCTCCCACAATAGAAGAAATTCGAGTTTTCATTTCTCGAGCCGCTTTGTTGGTAAAGGTGAGGGATAAAATATTAAAAGGGTCGACACCTTCACTCATCAAATAGGCGATGCGGTAGGTGAGGACTCTGGTTTTTCCAGAACCGGCACCTGCGATGATAATCATTGGCCCCTCTTTTTGAAGGGTAGGCGCTAATTGTGCCTCGTTAAGTTGACTTAAATATTGTTTCAAATTTCGTTTTTTCTAAGACGTGAAATTAAGCAATGTAATTCGTATTTTTAAAAGGAAGTCCTATAAATTATAAACAATTCTAGGGAAGTTACTAAAAGCTAAAAACAAGTGCTGCAAAAGCAAACAAAGCAATACGATACATTATAATCTTCCCATTAAAGAATGATAATTTTTTCTTAACTTGCATTTGTAATCTACAATTTTCAACCCCTAACGTATAATGTAGTTTAGTAATGGCAAAAAATAATTGGACAAAAGAAGAAACTATAGTAGCATTTAACGTGTATTGTAAAGTGCCATTTAAAAATAGTAGTAAGTCAAATTCAATTGTAATAAAATATGCAAATATAATCGGTCGTTCTCCTTCTGCATTAAATATGAAAATCGGAAATTTTGGTAGATTAGACCCTGAATTAAAAAGACAAGGTATTTCAGGTTTAGTTAATGGAAGTAAGCTTGAAGAAGTAGTTTGGGATGAGTTTAATGGTAATTGGGAGAAATTGGCTTTTGAAAGTGAAGAACTAATTGCTAAATTTCAAAACAAAAAAATTGAAGAAATAAATCTCCAAGTATTTCCTGAGGGAATAGAAAGAAAAACGATTATAAAAACTAGAGTTAATCAAAGTTTTTTCAGAAGTACAATTTTATCCTCATATAATTCAAAATGTTGTATGACAGGGCTTTCAATTCCAGAATTATTAGTAGCAAGTCATATTAAACCTTGGTCAAAAGACAAAGAAAACAGAATAAACCCTCATAACGGTTTGTGTTTAAATTCTATTCACGATAAGGCTTTTGATAGAGGTTTTTTAACTGTAACACCAGATTATAAAATAAATGTTTCAAAATATTTCAATGATTATTCTGATGATAAATCTGTAAATGATTTTTTCATTAAGTATGACAAACAAGATATTATTAAGCCCGAAAGATTTTTACCAGCGAAAGAATTTCTGGACTATCACTTTCAAAATATATTTATAAAATGAATCAACTTCAAACAATAAAAACTGAATATCTAAGACCGTCCAGAACGATAGAAACTGTATTAGTCACTAATAAAAAATTAAGTGAAGTTTTCTTAATATATAATTATGAAGGAAATTCATTTAGAGTGTTTGAAAGCCATTTAAAATTAGTGAATTTTTTTCAAGATAAATGTGAAAGTGATTATCATTTTAGCACAGAAAATGAACTAGATGAATTTCTATCCGAATTTAAACTTGTTGCATAAAACTCAGAACTTTTTGATTAGAAAATAGAGTAAATTTAGATTTATAAAATAAATCAATCCAAGATTACATTTCAAAACCCACAACGACTCTTATATTAGTTGGAAATTATTAACTTGGCATTTATTAATCAACACACCACCTATTTAAATGGAAACTGAGTTTTATAGCCTTATCATGTATTGCATCCCAGCGCTTATAACAGGAGCGATTGCGTATTTATTTTTTAGAGAATACACCAACAACGAAACTAAAAGACGCCACTACATCCTTCATAAATCGCTTCAAAAAGAGGTGCTTCCTGTAAAACTTCAGGCGTATGAGCGTTTGGCGTTGGTTTTGGAACGCATGGCACCCAATAATTTACTGATCAGAATTCAACCTATATCTCAACGAAAAGAAGATTATGAGCAGTTACTCATTCAAAATATCGAACAAGAATTTGAACATAATTTAGCACAACAAATCTATTTATCCGAAGAATGTTGGAACATTATTTTAACCGCTAAAAATACCACCATTCAATTTATTAGAAACTGCGACATTTCTAATAATTCGACTACCGCTGATAAATTTCGAGAACTAGTCCTCACAAAATCGATGGATACGCCGTCGCCAAGCAATGCTGCCTTAGCGTATTTGAAAAATGAAGTGAGCAATTTACTAACCTATTAAAGTGGATTGATGCAAAACACATTACTTCAAACTCCCATTGATTATTTAAAAGGTGTTGGCCCTGGGCGTGCCGAAGTATTGCGTAAAGAATTAGGGATTCACACCTATCAAGACCTCATAAATTTATTTCCGAATCGTTACATTGACCGCACTCGGTTTTATAAAGTTTCGGAACTCCAAGCCTCTAATGCTGAAATTCAAATTGTGGGTCAGATTACAGGGTTCAAAGAAATTGGTCAGAAGCGTGGCAAACGCCTCGTTGCTACTTTTAGAGATGATACGGGGTATTTAGAGTTAGTTTGGTTTAGAGGTCACAAGTGGATTCGAGAACAACTTAAAACACATACCGATTATGTGATTTTTGGAAAAATCAATTTGTTTAATGGAGTGTTTAGTATGCCCCACCCCGACATTGAACTCAAATCTGATTATGACAAAAGTCTTTCTAAAGCCATTCAACCCATTTATCCATCGACCGAAAAATTATCGAATCGTGGGATTTCAAATCGTGTAGTTTGTAAGATGATGGAGCAGCTCTTTTTACAGTTGAATGGGCGTTTTGAAGAATCATTGTCATCAGAGATTATAGCACATCAAAAACTAATTTCTAAAAGTGAAGCCCTCTTAAATATTCATTTTCCAAAAACTCAACACTTACTGAGTCTTTCTCAGTTTCGATTGAAATTTGAAGAACTATTTTACATTCAATTGCAGTTGATTCTTAAAAATATCATTCATAAATCTAAGATCAAAGGCTATCGATTTGAGACTGTTGGGTCTTATTTTAATACGTTTTATAAAGATCATTTACCCTTCGAATTGACCAATGCTCAAAAACGGGTGTTAAAAGAAATTCGAATTGATATGGGAAGTAACGCCCAAATGAATCGGTTGTTACAAGGCGATGTTGGCTCTGGAAAAACCATTGTAGCCCTGATGTCGATGCTGATTGCGATTGACAATAATTTTCAAGCCGCCTTAATGGCACCAACCGAAATTTTGTCCATTCAACATTACAACGGTCTGAAACCATTTTGTGATTCTATCGGCGTTTCAATTGCCTTACTCACTGGATCGAGTAAAACGGCCGCCCGACGCGTTATTCATGAAAACCTAGAATCGGGGGCTTTGCAAATTCTTGTTGGCACTCACGCTCTTTTAGAAGATAAAGTTAAATTTAAAAACCTTGGGTTGGCAATTATCGATGAACAACACCGCTTTGGTGTGGCTCAACGCAGTAAACTTTGGAAAAAGAATGTCTCTCCGCCCCATATTTTGGTGATGACTGCAACGCCGATTCCACGCACTTTAGCGATGTCGGTATATGGCGATTTAGATATCTCTGTGATTGATGAATTACCTGCAGGTAGAAAACCAATTAAAACAGTGCATCGGTACGATAGTAATCGACTCAAAGTCATTGGTTTTATTAGAGATGAAGTTGCCAAAGGCCGACAAATATATATTGTGTATCCACTCATTAACGAAAGTGAAACCTTAGATTTTAAGGATTTAATGGATGGCTATGAAGGGATTGTTCGTGATTTTCCCATGCCAAATTACCAAGTTTCAATGGTACATGGTCAAATGAAACCTGCTGATAAAGAATTTGAGATGGAACGCTTTATTAAAGGAGAAACTCAAATTATGGTGGCCACCACGGTTATTGAAGTGGGCGTCAATGTGCCCAATGCGTCGGTCATGATTATTGAAAGTGCCGAACGTTTTGGACTGTCTCAACTGCATCAATTGAGAGGACGCGTTGGACGTGGAAGTGAACAGAGTTATTGTATTTTAATGACCAGTCATAAGCTAGGTGAGAATAGTAAAACCCGAATGCAAACCATGGTCCGTACAAGTGATGGTTTTGAAATCGCTGAAGTGGATCTCCGTCTCCGAGGACCAGGCGATATGATGGGCACCCAACAAAGTGGGGTTTTAGATTTGAAAATCGCCAATATTGTAAAAGATAAAGACATCTTGTCTTTAGCGCGTCATTGGGCAAAAAAAGTACTCGTTGCAGATCCGAAATTAGCGGATGTCAAGCACCAACCAATTGCACAAACCTATATCAAAATGGGGAAGTATAAGAATATCTGGAATTATATTAGCTAGGATTTTATTACTTTCGTGTACCACCCGCTCTAAATAACACATTCATGAAAGTCAACAAACGTATTGATCGTGACGGTCAAGCAGCCACAAAAATATTTGACAATCGCCGTTTAAAAGTAGATTATCGAACTTTAATACCTATCCTTAAAAAAGGGATGTTGGTTTTAGATGTTGGTTGTGGAACGGGTTCTATTTCAAGAGATATTGCAAATATCATTGGAGATGCTGGAAAAGTTATTGGTATTGATACGACAGAACAATTTATTAAGAGTGGAAAAGAAACCTACAAAGCAACGCTCAATTTAGAGCTGATTCATTCAGACTTATTTAAGTTTAATCCTACTCAAAAATTTGATTTGATTATTTCAGCAAGAACCTTACAATGGTTGAATAATCCTAAAGATGCTCTCTTAAAAATGAAGTCATTATTAAATCCAAAAGGTGTCATTTCAATTCTTGACTATAATCATAACACCATTGAATGGAACCCAGAGCCCCCTGTAAGTATGAAAGAATTTTACACTACTTTTTTAAACTGGAGACGTAACGCTGGAATGAACAACGGAATAGCTGACGATTTGCCTAAATTGATGAAAGATATTGGATTGATTTCTATTGAAAAAATTAATTCAGACGAACATTATGAAAGACAAAGAAGCGATTTTAAATCTAAAGTTGGAATTTGGTCCAAAGTAGCGGGTTCTATGCAAATGGTTTCCGAAGGCTATTTAGATGATAACTTAAGACTTAAAGCAATTAAAGAGTACAATGAATGGGTCGAAAACAAGGCCATTTCAATGACTATGAAACTGAATGAGGTGAGAGGCACATTACCCGACATTAAAAATATTTAAAATAAAAACGGAGCGTTTAAACTAGACCGCTAAAAAGTCTTTACTAAGCATTTGAAGGTCATTAATAACCAATTTAAAGTCTGCTTCAAATAAGGTATAAAATTCTTTTAATTCTCGGCCTGCTGTATCCATTCCTGATCTGTTTTTTGTACGCCGATTCATGCCTGCCAAAACTCGGTCAATGCCATCGAGATCTGCATAAATTAATAGCCAGTTTCCTTCCATCATTATGGGAGCCATTTTTTGAATGTTTTCTGGAAGAATATCAAAATTATCAAGTAATAATTTATAAAACGATTGAATATAATCTTCTAATGGAATGTCTGAGTAATCAGACCAATTTTTAGCTAAAAAATGATCGTAAAATATATCCACAATGATCCCTGAATAATGACCATAATTTTCATGAAGCCGTTTGGTACTTTTTCTAAATGCTAGATGGGCATCTGTGGTAGAATCTATTTGTCGGTGTAATAAGATTCCTTTTTGAATTTTAGCAGAGTAGGAGGTGTATTTCTTGCCTTTAATGCTGTCCGCAATAAAGTTTCCAATCATAATATCGGGCTGTCCTCCAGAAAGAAAAATATGAGCTAAGTAATTCATATGGCAATATTATGTATTTTTGTGCAAACTACATGCCTTTGAAACGACTTCCTAACTTAGATGTACTTCGATTTTTATTATCATTTTTTGTTTTAATTTTTCATTTACCTCAACTATCCAAAAACCAAAACCTCCCATATTTTGATGGGTTAGACCTTTTTTCTAAAGGAACTCATGCGGTTTATATGTTTTTTGTTTTAAGTGGTTTTTTAATTATTGGTCAAATTTATAATTTAAAAAATAGAAATAATTTTAACATCGCTAAGTTTTATAAAAATAGAGCTTTAAGAATTTTGCCTTTATATTATCTAATTGTAGTTTTTGGGCTGATTTTCTATAATCTGATTTTACCTTTTTTAAATATTGATTTCCCTAAGACCTATTCAATTAACGAAGGCATTTTATATAATCTATTTTTTCTTCCCAATGTGTTCTCTAAACTTTATGCGCCAGGCGGAATTTTAGAAATTTTATGGTCTATTGGTATTGAGGAACAATTTTACTTAATTGTAGCCCCTTTATTGTTTGTTGTAAATAACAAATATGTGTTATACTTTATTCTGACCCTCACGGTTGTGTGTTTTGGCATATATCACCAGGAAAGCATCAGTATATTTAGAAGATATAACGGTGTGTTTTTCTTATTGTTTTCTGGTGGAATAATCTCTATTTTAGGGGTTAAAAATAAGTTAGAGTTATTTAAAAACAACAAAGGTATATCCTATTTAATAATAGCTTTGACTGCCTTAAATTTTTCCACTTCTATCTTCGAATTTGAGAACCCAATATGGTCTAGTTTATTCATTACAATTTTGTACCCACTTTTTGTATACACAATTAGTCACAATAATTTTGTACCAAATATTAAATTTAAATGGCTTAATCATTTAGGTAAAATATCTTACGGACTTTATATGTACCACGCGATTGCTTTAAATTTTGTTGTTTTTTGTGCCTTAAAAATTCAATCTTACAATATTTTAAATGATATTTGTATGATTATTTTAATCAATGTATTAACCTTAATAATTACTATTATAATAGCTCAATTTTCATATAGATATTATGAAAGCTATTTTTTAAAATTTAAAAATAAATGACATTAATTAAATCTATTTCGGGAATTCGAGGGACCATAGGCGGTACTGTTGGTGATAATTTAACACCTATTGACACGGTAAAATTTGCTGCTGCTTATGGAACGTGGATTAAAGACCAACGCTCTAAAGAAAATTACAGAGTGGTGGTTGGAAGAGATGCCAGAATTTCGGGAGCAATGGTTCAAAATTTAGTTATGAATACACTGATTGGGATGGGTATTGATGTGATTGATTTAGATTTATCAACCACGCCAACCGTTGAAATTGCGGTTCCTTTAGAACATGCCGACGGGGGTATTATCTTAACGGCGAGTCATAATCCAAAGCAATGGAATGCCTTAAAACTTTTAGATCAAAATGGCGAATTTTTAAATGCCGAACACAGTCAACGTGTGTTAGATATTGCAGCAGCAGATTCTATGGAATTTGCAGGTGTTGATGACTTAGGCACCATTACGATCAATCAAGCGTATTTTGATATCCATATTGATGAAGTTTTAGATTTAGAATTGGTGAATGTGAAAGCCATTTCAGACGGTAATTTTAAAGTCGTGGTAGATGCTGTTAATTCAACGGGGGGGATTGCAATTCCACTTCTTTTAGAGCGATTGGGGGTCGAAGCCGTTAAGCTCCATTGCGAACCGAATGGACAGTTTCCTCATAACCCAGAACCACTCAAACAACATTTAACAGATTTATCTGAGAAAGTCGTTTCTACAAATGCTGACTTCGGAATTGCCGTCGATCCAGATGTGGATCGCTTGGCTTTTATGGATGAAAAAGGAATTATGTTTGGAGAAGAGTACACCCTTGTCGCTTGTGCAGATTATATTTTAAGTCAAAAACCTGGTAATACAGTGAGTAATTTGAGTTCTACACGAGCTTTAAGAGACGTGACTGAAAAACACGGCGGAACGTACACTGCAAGTGCTGTTGGCGAAGTAAATGTTGTCAATGCAATGAAAGCCAACAAAGCTGTTATTGGAGGCGAAGGTAATGGCGGGATTATTTATCCGGAGTCCCATTATGGACGCGATGCTTTAGTGGGGGTAGCCTTATTTTTGAGTTTATTAGCAGAACGAAAAATGGCGGTCAGCGAACTTAGAGCAAGCTATCCGTCTTATTTTATGAGTAAGAAAAAAATTGATTTAAACCCATCGATTGATGTGGATGCTATTTTAGTGGCAATGGAAGCTAAGTATGCACATGAGCAAATTTCTACCATTGACGGCGTAAAAATTGATTTTCCAACCGAATGGGTGCATTTAAGAAAAAGTAATACCGAAGCAATTATTAGAATCTATACCGAAGCGCCCTCTCAAAGTGCTGCAGATCAATTAGCGGATAAAATTATTTCAGAAATTAAAGCAATCGCCGGGATTTAACACTAATTTTATATGGCCTTTTTCAAAGGGGTTTTATCTTTAAGGAGGTTATTATAATACAAATCAAGTTGTTTGTTTTGATGCCTCAAACTTGTGATACTCACTGTTTGAAGGCCAAACTCTTTCTTTAAAAATACAGAGTTATTAATCGGTTGTGCTACTTTTTCATGAAAATTGATCAAGTCGTTCCATTGATAGAAATTGTTCAAAGAACTCTTAAAATCATTTTTTAAGCTTTGTTTTTTGGGTTTACTATAAAGGGTGTCTGAACACCAAAGATGCGGTTTATTAGCATCCAATGTCATGTTGACTAAATGGATTCCATCCCAATGGAAGCTTTCAAGTTTTGGAGTCTCAAAAAAACAAACTTTTATCAATTGAAAAGGCGCAATTTTAGCTAAAGTTGATTTTGAAAGAATCGTATCATTTTCTAAAAGTAATTGTATTGGAAGTTGTCCACGGCTAATTTTAAGATTTGGATCTGGTTGAGCTCCTGTAGCATTTAGCAGGCAAACCAATTGTTTTTTTTTGGCATCGACAGCAAACCATGTGCCGCCGTGCTCTATATCTTTGGGGTAAATTAAAGGGGTAAGGTGTTGGTAAGTGGTTGGCTCTAATGTTTTCCGTTGGTGTTTTTCATCTCGGTTACTTGTAAAAAAAAAGCCCTCACGATTCGGGGAAAATGTTACGATGCACATTGTCTACGGTATATTTGTGTTGAAAAAGCAACCCCAAAATTAGGATCAATAAAATGAATCAGATTTTGTTCTAATAGGGCAATTTTTATCAGACTTTGATGATGAATACAGTGGTCCATACAATAGATCAATTCTCTAAAAAAGGAGGTTTCAATTCTAATATTATTTTCTTTTTCATCTTCCATACAATTTTTCATGAACATTGGTTTATCATCTTGAGCTTCTAGTTGATTCAACGTACCTAGTAATGTATCAATAGTCGCAATTCCAAAACTGATATCCATTTCAAGTTGCTTGTCCCTTTTACGGACATCATAATTTACGTTTTTAGTTCCTTTTTGGGAAAGACAACATAAGTAAAATTCAATAATATGTCTGAAATGTTCTCCAATAGACCCTCCAAAGAGGGTTTCGTTTTTATGGCAAAAAGAATCTACATCCATTTGAATTAATAAATCTTTTAAATCGTGTAATACTTTTTTATGTGGGACTATGTTCATGTGTAGGAAATTTGGGATGCGCCTTTTTTACTCAATACCTTTCGGGCTCCGCTAATAAATTCAAAAAGGGAGAGTGTTTGACTTTGATTATTTAGTTTATGTTGACTGAGTTGATAAATGATATGCATGTGTTTGAAAATAGTTTTGTATGCATTCCAAATAGAAAAATTAGGATCATAAATATGAATGGGTTCAGAATTCACACCATTAATTTCCAATATTTTTATTCCAGTTTTAGTTTTGAAAGAATTCCAATTTTCAATTTTTAAGTCGATACGACCATAATCAAAATCGGGGAGATGCTGCACGCAATTTACCACCCATTCTAACATTTCTTCTGAATAGTGATGCCGTGCATCCAAAAATATTGTGCCTAGATTATGATTACCAATAGGCTCAATAAGTATCGATTTTCCTTTTGGGATGATTTGATTCCATTGTGTTTTGAAACGCTCTTTTAGAATTGTTTTCCGATGTGCAATCCGGTGGTTTGCATCCACAAGCGTTTCCAAAGTACGCGTTCCATCTCCAAACAGTTTACAGAACTCTTTTGAACCGATGGAGCTTATTTGGGGATTTCCATTGGTATCCCAATAAAATAGAATTCCAAGTTCAATAGGGTAGTCGATGTATTCTTGAATTAATACAGCTTGATGAACGTTCTTTAGATATGATTTTAACTCATCTAGTGAAGCAATTTTTTCAACATCTTTACCACGTTCTCCCATATCTGGTTTTACAATCAATGGAAACTCTAATTCTAAAAAATCAAGTTGACTCTTGATCGATTCAAAACCATTTAAATCTGGTACAAGCATTGTAATTGGTTTCCATAAATCAGGGATCGTTTTTAAATAATGTTGCTTAGAACTCAAAAATGCGCCTCCAAATTTCATACATGGATTTAATACTGAAAAATAAATCCATCGTCTCGATTTGATGGCTAAATAGAAATAATAAATGTAGGCCGGAAAATAAAAAATCCAATAAGGCCAAAATTCATAATACCACAGTCGTTTCCATTTCATTCTAAATCGATTTTTTTTTGAAAACCTCTTTTGATATCAATTGCCCAAATGTATACTGTTTATCTGTACAGTAGAGAATTAGACTAATAATACTTAAAATAAATGCGATCACAGCCATCATAAACAACTGACCATTATCGGAATTGCCATTCCATTTCACAACAATACCTAAAGGAGTGAACAAATGCGCACCTAATGCCCCGATCATGAGTCCAACAGACCCAAATAAGGCACTAATTTTTGTTTTTGGTAACAGAAGCGCAACACCAACAATTAATTCAAAAAACCCTAAAATAAGTCTTCCCCAAGGCTCCACACCAAGGGTCGTGAAAATATGAACGGCTTCAGGATGACCACTGAACTTAAAGTATAGAGATTGTAATAAAATAACAGCTACAATAAGGCGTAGCACAAAATTTATTTTGGGTAACATAAGCGTAGGATTTTAGTTGTTCAGCCATTTATTCCAATTTTGATTGGCTTCTAATTTAAGGGGTGTGTTTTTTTTCATCCACTTCTTTTTGGTGTCTGTAAAAGTGGTTTTATAAAAGAGGTATAGTTTTTTATCTTCAATACTATAGGATTCGGGATTGATTTCTACTTTTTCACCATTAGACCCCATAGCATAGGCACACCAGCCGCCATATTGAGGCACATAACAGGTTGGGTTCATTTCAAAAAGCGCCTTGTTAGATTGATTTTTGAATTGATAAATAGCATCTTTGTATTCCACTTGAAAATTTGAATTTCCAGCAGTAGGAGTGTTATTAAAATACGCGACGACATCATATCCTGCAGCAGCACGTTTATCACTGTCTAAATTTTGCTGTGCAAACGCACCATGTATTGTGATGAAAAAAATAAAGAAAGAACCAAAAAAGAGGTAAGTAGGCAATTGTTTTCGCATAATGTTTGATTTGGGATCAACACAACAAATATAATATTTTATATGCTAATGGCTTAGAAAAGCGAAAAAAGATACACAAATTTAGGTATTTCGATGTTTCCAACGTTTATGCGTCCAAAGATAGTACTCTGGTGCCTCGTGAATTTGAGTTTCAACACGTTTTAGAAATTTATCAGTGATTTCATAGTCCTTAAACGAGCTAGGGTCTTCAGCTAAGGTTTCAAAGGTCGCTTCATAATAGCCTCTTTTTTTGCGTTTCACTGAAAAAAAAACGACAGGCATATCTAATTTTTTTGCAAGCATTTCTGCCCCTGTATGAACGGGCACATTAATTCCCATAAAATCATTCCAATGTCGGGCTTTGTCTTTCTTTGGAGATTGGTCAGATGCAAATCCATTTAGAGATAGGATGCCATTTTTTTTAGCATCCTCAAGAATCGAAAATGTTTCCTTTGTGGTAATTAAATAACTGTTGTAGCGTGCACGAATCGATTTCACTAAGCGGTCAAAATACTTATTTTGAAGACGTTTGTATATTGCATAGCCACGATGACTCGTATAAGTTTGTAGGATAAAAATCCATTCCCAACTTCCATAATGAGCACACATCAAAACAATACTTTTGTTATGTTTTTCAAAGTCTTTGATAATCTCAATGTTTTTGAAGGTAAAACGCGCTTTCATAGATTCTTTAGAAATAGTCATCGATTTAATCGATTCTAAAATCATATCGCATAAGTGGTGATAAAATTTTCTTGTAATTATTTTAATTTCTAAATCTGATTTCTCAGGGAATACCAGTTTTAAATTCGCTTTTACGGTTTTGGTTCTGTAACCAAAAAGATGGTATATCAAAACATATAACGCATCAGATATCGCATATAATAGCCGAAACGGAAGGAGGGAGACCAGCCACAAAATTGGGTAAATTAAAATGTACGCTAATAATTGCATTTAGAAATATTAAATTTACTTTCGCAAAGATATAGTTTATTTAATATGTAACCCTTATGAACATTAGTATTTATACCCTGATTATTATTGCTATTAACGTGCTTTGCTCCTTAAAAGGGTTTAAGGATCGCTCTTTTTTTGAAACGTATAAATTTAATGTTGGCGGCATCAAACGTGGTGAGCAACTTCGTATGTTGGTCTCTGGCTTTCTACACGTGGACTTGCAACATTTGTTGTTTAATATGTTAACGCTCTATTTCTTTGCGGATATTGTTTTAGCAAGCGTCGGTCCGTTTTATTTCTTTTTAATTTATTTTGGGAGTTTGATTTTTGGAAATTTGTTATCCTATCACTTTCATAAAAACGAATCTTACTACTCAGCGGTTGGTGCTAGTGGCGCCGTGACTGGGATTCTATATGCCGCAATTTTATTATATCCTGGTATGAAAATGTATTTATATTTTATTCCGATCCCAATTCCTTCTTATGTTGTGGGCGTAGGTTACATGTTATATTCCATATATGGGATGAAGTCACGTCAAGGTAATATCGGACATGATGCACATTTTGGGGGGGCGATTGGTGGCTATATTATTACGTTACTAATCGCACCCCAAGTTATAGAATCGCATTTATGGATGGTTGTCGTTCTGGCAGTTCCAATTGTGATTTTATTTTTTATGCATTACACAAAACGCATTTAAAATACCATAAACTATTTTTTTTACTCCTTTTCTGGTATTCGGTTGGATAGAATAATTAAAGTTGTGACGCCTACAATAACCAATCCACTCACCACATATAGTTGAGTTTGTTGGTCTATGTTTAATAGTGCTAAAATAAGACTAGAAAACAGGACACTTAATCCTGTTAAAACCAGATATTTTCGTGTGATGCTTGTTAGTTTTTCCACATCAATTTTATCTTTCTTTTCTTTGGGAAGTGTGTTGTATCCTGCGATTAAATCAGGATGATTCTTAACAGCTATTCCTGTTACAATTAAAATAATCCCTGTGATTAAACTCCCATATATCATATTAAAACTATTTATTTGATCATAAATTTAATAATTCAACGACACTAAAAATAATATATTTATGTAAATTTGAATGTGAATTTAAAATTATGGAAAAAGATTTAGGAAATTACCGAAAATCCTACGAAAAGGGCGCCTTGTTAGAGTCATCTATTTCTGAAAACCCAATGGAAGTATTTCAGAAGTGGTTTCATGAAGTTGATACTCATTTTCAAGAAGATGAAACCAATGCCATGACTATTTCAACAATTGGAACCGATGGTTTTCCTAAAAACAGAGTGGTTCTTTTAAAAAAGTACACTTATGAAGGTTTTATATTTTATACGAATTACGAAAGCGAAAAAGGAAAAGCTATTGCAGCAAATCCAAATGTTTGTTTGTCATTTCATTGGGCGGCCGCAGAGCGACAAGTAATTATTAAAGGACGTGCAGAAAAAATCGCTGATAATCTAAGTGATGGTTACTTTGAATCCAGACCTAAAGGCAGTCAACTGGGAGCCATTGCATCTCAACAAAGTTCGGTGATTGCGAATAGAGAGGTGTTGGAAACTAAATTAAAATCCTTGGAATTGGAGTACGAAAACAAAGAAATTTTGCGACCAAAATTTTGGGGTGGATTTATGATCAAACCTATTGAAATTGAATTTTGGCAGGGCAGAGCCAATCGCCTTCATGATCGTATTCGGTACCAATTACTAACAGATTTTTCCTGGAAAATGGATCGGTTATCTCCTTAATTTCTTATGAAATCAATCACCTTTATAAGACATGCCAAATCGTCCTGGGAGTTTCAACTTCCAGATGAAAAAAGAACCTTAAATAAACGTGGTTTATTTGATTCAGAATTTATGTCCTCCTTAGATATTGTAAAGTCTTTCAAACCCGAAGCCGTCTTTTGTAGTACCGCAAAACGAACTCGAGAAACCTGTCGAGCTTTTATTAAAAATGCTGTTTTTGAGGAATCAATGGTGTCATATTCAGATCAATTATATGATTTTAGTGGTGCTTATTTAGAGGTCTTTATCAAAGAAATTGACCCTAAGTTTTCTAAGGTGATTATTTTTGGTCATAACAATGCATTAACTACTCTAGTTAATCAAATAGGAGATGCTAGTATTGATAATATTCCAACTTGCGGCATTGTAAAACTTAATTTCAATACGGATTCATGGGGCGGTTGTACCAACGGATTTTTAGAATATAAGTTATTTCCAAAAAATTTCACCCCGTAAATAGACTAAACTAGCCGTGAATGGTTTCACTTTTGCTTAAGGACTTCATGATGTTTGCTTCATAGTCTAGCAAGGCTTCCCATTTTTGATCCACATCTTCGCGTTCGCCATACTGTCTTGCAAAACCTAAAAAGGAGGTGTAATGATTTGCCTCACTAATCATAAGGGTTCTGTAAAATTTAGCCAATTTCATATCCTCTAAATGTTCTGATAGGAGTCTAAATCGTTCACAACTTCGCGCTTCAATTAAAGCGGCATATAACAAGCGATGTACTAATTGCGTTGTGCGACTTCCACCTTTAGGAAAAAATTGTAATAAACGGGATACATACGCGTCTTTTCGATCGCGACCGAGGGTAAATCCACGTTCTAGTATTATGTCATGAACCATTTTAAAATGACTCATTTCTTCTTCAACTAAAGCAATCATTTCTTGGACCAATTCTGTATATTCGGGAAAACTTACAATAAGAGAAATGGCAGTACTCGCCGCTTTCTGCTCACAAAAAGCATGATCTGATAAAATTTCTTCTAAATTCTTCTCAGCGATGTTCACCCATCTCGGGTCGGAAGGTAATTTTAATCCAAGCATAACTTATAAATCTAAATCAAATGTTTTACGTAACAGTTCGACGTGTTGATTTTTCTCAACTAATTTTTGATACTTATCTTCTGGGGTGTAAGCGTATTGTTTTTCAAGTTTTTCATTAACTATAATATCTAGAACAATCGAAAAATTATTGACTGCCTTTCTCAAGTATTGTAATAAATCGAATTGCTGGCGTTCAACTTCAATTTTATTGGTGGTATTTGGAAATTCTAATCGAATGGTATGTCCATTGATGAGTTTTGGTGTGTCAATTTGAAGTATTGCCGCAAGGTTGTATTTGCCATCTGTTTCCAATTTAGTGACAAAGATATTCCAAAATTTCAAAAGTGTTTCTTCGGTAAACGGATCATTTGGCAAGTCTTCTTCATCAACCTTGACATCCATGAGCTTAATTTGATGCTCTTTTTTCTTTCGAATACTACTCAACGACAATCCCGAAGAAGGTCTTTGTGTGCTTTGAATGATGGGTATAGGAAGTTCTTTTTTTAGATACGTTTCTTTTGGTTCTTCAACTTTTTCAACAACCGACTGAGTTTCCTTCGTTTGTTTTTTGGTTGAATTTTCTGGAGTTGTAACAGGACGTTTTACTTTGACTTCAGATATTCTTTTAGACCTAAAGTAGGACGCAGGAATTATGAATCCACTAGGCTTTTTTTTTTCTCCATCAAAAGTGATAGAGGCAAGCTGCATTAAACAAAGTTCGACCAGAAGCCGCTGATTTTTGCTTGTTTTGTATTTGAGATCGCATTCATTTGCAAGTTCAATAGCCTGAATTAAAAACGCTTGTGAGGTTGCTTCTGATTGTGTCTTATAAGTAACTTTGGTATCATCTCCAACTTCCAAGAGTTCAATAGTTTGTGGCGTTTTACTCACTAATAAATCTCTAAAATGAGACGCTAAGCCTGTAATAAAATGATGGCCATCAAATCCTTTGGAAAGGATGTGATTAAAATGCACTAATAAATCGGGTATTTTATTAGCTAGAATTAAATCGGTAGCTTCAAAAAAGGTGTCGTAGTCTAAAACATTTAAGTTTTCAGTGACTGCCTGACGTGTTAAGTTTTTTCCAGAAAAGCTAACAACTCTGTCAAATATAGAAAGGGCATCTCTCATGGCGCCATCTGCCTTTTGAGCGATGATATGCAATGCATCATCTTCAGCAGTAATTCCTTGTTCTTGTGCAATGACTTTTAGATAGTTTTTAGCATCCGTCACTGTAATTCGTTTGAAATCAAAAATCTGACATCGCGATAGAATTGTCGGAATTATTTTATGTTTTTCGGTCGTTGCTAAAATAAAAATACAATGTTTTGGTGGCTCTTCTAATGTTTTTAGAAAGGCATTAAATGCCGAAGCCGATAACATATGAACTTCATCTATAATATACACTTTATAATTACCAACTTGCGGTGGGATTCGCACCTGATCTGTGAGGCTTCGAATGTCATCTACAGAATTGTTAGAAGCGGCATCTAATTCAAAAATATTAAAAGCAAAATCTTCATTTACGTGTTCAGCGCCACTACTATTAATCATTTTGGCAAGAATACGAGCACAAGTGGTTTTCCCAACGCCACGAGGACCAGTAAATAAGAGGGCTTGGGCCAAGTGGTTTTGATCGATAGCATTTTTTAGAGTATTGGTAATAGCAGACTGCCCAACAACATCTTTAAATGTTTGAGGTCTGTATTTTAAAGCCGACACAATAAATGGTTCCATAAAAATGTTATTAAAACAAATTTAAATATTCATGGCCTAATGCCTAAATTAAAGGCTCTAAAATTAAAAGGAGTTATTAACAATTTATGTACTTTTGCGGCAAAGCAGATCGCCTTATCGCTGTTCGTTTTAAACGAAGGGAGGAAAGTCCGGACACCAAAGTGTATTATAGTGGCTAACGGCCACCAGTCGTAAGGCTAGGAAAAGTGCAACAGAAAGAATGTACAGGTTAAGCTGTAGTGAAACCAGGTAAACTCTATAAGGTGCAATGTCATGTATATCAGTGCTTGAGCGCGACACGTGCGATGCTGAAGGGTAGGCAGCTAAAGTTTGCTGGCAACAGTAAACGTAGATAAATGATAAGGGTCACATTTTGTGTGATACAGGATCCGGCTTATAGATCTGCTTTTTTTTTAGTTTTCGAAAAAACTAAACCGATTTCCACCATAGCCTTTCACTTCGCTAAATTGGGGAGCCGAAGACAAGTCTGTTTGTTTGGAATGTTCAATAATAAGGACACCATCTGCTTCTAAAAGTTCATTTTGAAAGACAAGCTCCACAATTTTTAAAAACTTTTCATGTTCAAGCTCGTAAGGAGGATCCGCAAAAATAATTGTTTGTGGTTGTTTCGTTTTTTCTAAAAACCCAAATACGTCTGCTTTAATCACTTGAATGGGCATTTCAAACGCTTCTGAAGTTTGAGAAATAAATTTAGTACAATGAAAATTTTGATCCACGGCAACAATGGATTCTGTTCCTCTAGAAGCAAATTCATAACTAATATTTCCAGTCCCAGAAAACAGGTCTAAAAATGAGATTTCCTGAAAATGATACCGGTGGTTCAGAATGTTAAATAACGCTTCTTTTGCCATGTCAGTTGTGGGTCTGACAGGTAATTTTTTTGGCGCCATAATTCGTCTGGCCTTGAATAATCCTGATATGATTCGCATTATAAGCTATTTAGGAGTGTGAAATGATTAGAACTAGCATCGTTGCTGTAACGCATAGATTCTTTGGGTAATAAGCTGACATGTCGTATGTACTTGTAAGCAATTTGATATAATTCGTTACTTTCATTTACAGACCCCATCAAAACTACTGGAATTTCTTCTGGATTGAGTTGAATTTGTTCTATAGTAAATAATACATAATAGATGAAATCTTCTTTTGTTTGGTAGTCAAATCGGTTGTAAAACTTTAAATGATTGTTTTCAACGGACATGATTTCAAAATGAAATGCTTCAATATTAAGAAACATTTTAGGAGATTTTGAATTTTTTTCAAGCGTCAAAACACGGTTTATGACAATGGTTGCACTGTGTTTGTATTCAAAACTTCCAAAGCGATCAAATATATAATTATTGATATTAACCAATGGTACATATACGACTCTTATATCTGAAATTTGCAAATTATCATACGTAATGAAATCGGTTTTTAAAATCTTTGTATTAAATTTTAAGTAATCTACTAAATTAGATTCATCAAACAACGGCTTTGGAACTAGAGTCGCAAGTTCATTGTCATGTATGACGGTTACTTTCGCGAAATCTTTTTGAAGTTCTTTAACACTATTAAAGCTGTGTGTGAGTTGATCTAACAGGTGTTGAGGAGATTTTTTTTTGTCAAAGCTTTCCGATTCAAGATACTCAATTGTTCCTTCTGTTGCGTTTAAAACAAAAAAAGAAAGTCCACTCAAGTTTACTTGAATGGACAATTCATATATAGATTCTGATATGTTATTGTTCTTGAGAATAATTTTTTGGCCAGTTTCCGTTTGTATTTATTTCTTCCATAGACCCTACTTTAAGAGTAGGACCATTAACACCTTCTACTGAAACGACTTCTGATTCAACATCTACCAAGTTTTTCTCTTGATCAAACAGTATAACAGATTTAGAAACAGAGGCTTCAAAAACAGGAATGTTGATGCCGTTTTGTTCTAAAAGACCAGATTTTAATTCAAATTTTTGGCCGTCTTTAACTCCAGGAACATTCATCATTGTCTTGTAACGAGGATCCGCTCCAAATAAAGAATCTTTTACGGGAACAAATCCTAAAGTATCGATGATGACAATATCTTTAGTCGTATCAACTCCATAACGACGCGTTAAATCTTCGTCAATGACGGTTGAATCTCTTCGTTGTGTAATTGTAAATTGTTCATTTTCAATAAATGTAACCAATTTATTCCAATCGCCTTGAAATTGCCCAGTTACGGTTCGGTGTGCTAATTGAGCATCTCTAATATCTTTAAGATTTTCAATTGCAACTTTGTATCGTTTTTCTTTTAGTTGATTGAATTGAATAGGGCCGTAAACAGACATAAATGTTAAATAGCCTAAAAAGATTATTATAATCCACAAGCCAACCAAAATAAGCGGTTTACTTTTTTTAGGAAGATACTTGTCAATTAGCCATACAATTCCGATGGTTAAAAGTATAACGGCGACTAATACTGCAAAAATTATCATAGTGTTTATATTAAATTAATATGAGACTTCACAAATCTACAATTTTTTTTTATTCAATAAAGTGAATGTTAGTAAAAATCATTTCTATATTTGAATATATTTATATTCTTGATTCAAACAAATGAATGCTAATGCCTTTTTTAAATTACTAAAAACCTCTTTTCCCTTTACGCCAACGCTTAAGCAAGACATTGGTTTACAGCAACTTTCTAACTTTGTATTTAGTACAGAAGCGAATGAACTCTTTGTTTTAAAAGGCTATGCGGGGACCGGTAAAACAACGATCATAGGTGTTTTGGTGAAAAACTTATGGCATGCTCAAAAAGAAGCGGTGTTATTGGCACCCACGGGCCGTGCCGCAAAAGTGATTAGTAACTATTCCCAAAAAGAAGCATTTACAATTCACAAGAAAATTTACGTTCCTCGACCTGAAAAAAATGGCAAAATGTCATTTGTGCTCGCTCCAAATAAACATAAAAAAACACTTTTTATCGTTGATGAAGCGTCCATGATTTCGGATGTTTCAAATCAAGCGAAACTATTTGGGAGTGGTGCATTATTGGATGATTTGATTCAATATGTGTATTCGGGATTCCAATGTAAATTATTATTAATAGGAGATACTGCACAATTACCTCCTGTTAAATTAGACTTAAGCCCCGCTTTAAATGAATCTAATTTAGAACTCAACTATAATAAAGAAGTCCTTCGATTAGAATTGGATGAAGTTGTGAGACAAGGCGAAGATTCTGGGATTTTGTTTAATGCAACACTATTAAGAGAGGCGATCTCAAATTCATATTTTGAATCTTTTGAATTTAATCTAAAAGGGTTTAAAGATATTGTCCGGCTAAATGATGGTTACGAAATTTTGGATGCTATAAACGACGCCTACAGTACGCTAGGAAATGAGGACACGGCTCTAATTGTACGTTCTAATAAGCGTGCGAATCTTTATAATGAACAAATTCGTTCCCGGATTTTATTTAATGAAAATGAATTAACTGCGGGCGATTTTTTAATGATTGTTAAAAACAATTACTTTTGGTTGAAGCCCACAAGTGAAGCAGGATTTATTGCCAATGGCGATATAATAGAAGTATTGGAGGTTTTTAATATCAAAGAATTATATGGGTTCCGATTTGCAGAAGTTAAAATTAGAATGGTCGATTACCCCAAAATGCGCCCATTTGAAACGGTGTTAATGTTAGACACCATTAAACTAGAAACCCCGTCTTTACCTTATGAAGAATCTAATAAATTATACCAAGAAATTTTAAAAGATTTTGAAGACGAACCTTCGTCCTATAAAAAGTTTTTAGGAGTTAAAAAAAGTAAATATCTAAATTCTCTCCAAGTAAAATTTTCATATGCGATCACCTGCCACAAATCGCAAGGAGGGCAATGGAATACGGTATTTGTTGAGCAACCCTATTTACCAAATGGTATCGACCGAGATTACTTGCGATGGCTCTATACAGCGATGACACGGGCCAAAGAAAAATTATATCTTATTGGATTTCAAGATGATTATTTTGAACACTAAATTATATCCTTTTTCTCCCATCTCATTAATCAAAAAATATGTATTTTTGATGTTGAATTAATTTATAACTTAATGAAAATAATTGCCATGATACCTGCGCGTTACAGTGCCACTCGATTTCCAGGGAAATTGATGCAAGATCTCGAAGGTAAAAGCGTGATACTAAGAACCTATCAGGCGACCATGCAAACGAATTTATTTAGTGAAGTGTATGTCGTTACAGACAGTGAAATTATTTATAATGAAATTAAAACTCATGGCGGTCATGCCATTATGAGTCAGAAACAACACGAATCTGGAAGCGATCGGATTGCAGAAGCGGTCGAAACTGTTGACTGTGACATTGTAGTAAATGTCCAAGGAGATGAGCCTTTCACAGATCGTGAAAGTTTACAAAAAGTACTGAACGTCTTCAAAAATGATGTGGCTAAAGAAATTGATTTAGCCTCTTTAATGGTGCATATTACAGATCCCGAAGAAATTGAAAATCCAAATACCGTAAAAGTGATTGTTGATCAACGTGGTTTTGCGCTTTATTTTTCAAGAAGTCCAATCCCATATTACAGAGATAAAACAGTACAAACAACGTATTTTAAACACAAAGGCGTTTATGCCTTTAGAAGAAGTGCTTTGTTAGATTTTACAAAACTTCCAATGCAAATGTTAGAAGCTTCTGAAAAAATTGAATGCATACGTTATTTAGAGTTTGGGAAAAAAATAAAAATGGTAGAAACAGATGTTCAAGGAGTTGAGATTGACACTCCTGAAGATTTGGAACGTGCGAAAGGTTTATGGGGAAAGAATTAGACATAAATAAAACATTGAGAAAAATAGACTTAGAATGTTGGAATCGTAAACAACATTTCAATCATTTTAATTCTTTAGCGGATCCTTATTTTTCAGTAACGATCCCATTTGATGTGTCAAAAGCTTACAAAAAATCAAAGGATACTAAAGTAAGTTTCTTCGCCATTTACCTTCATGAGTGTATGAAAGCGATCAATGCGGTTGAAAATTTTAAATACAGAATTATTGATAATGAAGTATTTGAATATGAAGTCATCAATGCTTCTACTACACTGTTAAGAGATGATAAGACCTTTGGATTCAGTTTTATTAATTTTTCAGAACAGTTTGACACATTTAATATCAATTTTATAAATGAAAAAAATCGAATTAATGAATCTTCAGAACTTTACCCACCTGTCAATGGATTGGATTGTATACATTGTTCTGCATTGCCATGGTTTCGTTTTTCATCACAGAAAGAACCTTTTTCAGGAACTAAGGATTCCGTCCCTAAATTTGCCTTTAGCAAGACCTATAATGAAGGTGGTAAATTATTAATGAATGTTGCAATTAGTGTAAGCCATGCCTTAGTTGATGGGTATCATGTGGGTCAATTTGCAGAGATATTTCAAGAAAATTTGAATCGTCCATAATTTTATGGACTTATAGTAGTTAGATATATGAGTATGAGTTTTAAAAATTTTCCAATGGTGTCCAAAGTTGTTTTTGGACGTGGCAGTTTCACTCAATTGGGTGAAATTATGGCGCCCATGCGTCTGAATGAACGAGCACCTTTTATATACTTAGTCGATGATGTGTTTGAAAATAATTCAGTCCTCATCGCAAAGATTCCATTACTCTACAATGATCACATAATATATATATCCACTGAAGAAGAACCAAAAACGTCTCAAGTAGATCAATTAGTAGATTCTATTATTCTAGGTTCGAGTATTTTACCATCCGGAATTATTGGTATAGGAGGTGGTAGTCTTTTAGATTTAGCCAAAGCAGTTGCTTTGATGTTAACCAATAATGGTCCAAGTAAAGATTACCAAGGTTGGGATTTGATTAAAAACAAAGGGGTTTATCATGTTGGAATTCCAACAATTTCAGGAACTGGTGCTGAAGTCTCAAGAACAACCATTTTAACAGGACCAAAAATGAAATTAGGTCTTAATAGTGATTTTACTCCTTTTGATCAAGTGATCTTAGACCCAGAGTTAACAGAAGGCGTTTCTAAAGAACAATGGTTCTATACAGGGATGGATTGTTATATTCATTGTATTGAGTCTTTGAATGGAGAATTTATAAATTCTTTTAGTAGAACCTATGGAGAGACTGCCTTAGAGCTTTGTAAAGAAGTGTTTTTAGGATCTCTTGATTCAGAAGAAAGTCAAGATAAATTGATGATGGCCTCTTGGCACGGTGGTATGAGTATTGCCTACTCTCAAGTGGGAGTCGCACACGCCATGAGTTATGGAATGTCCTTTTTGTTAGGGACCAAGCATGGCATTGGAAATTGCATTGTTTTTGACCATCTAAAAGACTTTTACCCAGAAGGGGTGAAGTTATTTAAAGAAATGAAACGAAAGCATGATATTCACATTCCTAAAGGAATATGTTCAAATCTAACCGATAAAGAGTTTGACATTATGATTGATGTTGCTATGAGCTTAGAACCTTTATGGGAAAATGCTATTGGAAAGGATTGGAAAACAAAAATCACAAGATCTTTATTAAAGGATTTATATTCTAAAATGTAATGATACAGTCGATTTCAAAGTTTATATACCATCGTTTATTGGGATGGAAAGTGACGGGTTTTAAGGACTTCAAAAGTGTTCCAAAAGCGGTTATTATTGCAGCACCTCACACTAGTTGGCATGATTTTTATGTAGGAGTACTTCTTAGATCTGCAGTAAATCTAGAATCAAATTTTGTTGGTAAGAAAGTATTATTTAATCCATTAACAGGGTGGTTTTTTAGAGCGCTTGGTGGCGCACCGATTGTACGGCATTCAAATGAAAAACAAGTTGATGCCATTGCACGTTTGTTTGAAAACAGAGCTGTTTTCCGAATGCTTTTAGCTCCTGAAGGGACACGTGGGAAGGTCACAACCTGGAAAACTGGATTTTATTACATTGCCAAAACGGCAAATGTACCAGTGGTTATGTTGTCCTTTGATTTTGAAAATAAAATGAATTGTTTCTCTGAACCGTTTTACCCAACAGATGATATCGAAGCGGATTTTAAGTTCATGCGTGCCTTTTTTGAAGGTATTAAGGGTAAAATCCCAGAATACTCTTAATTACTCTTGCATGGTGTGATATACAAATTGTACATCATCATCTTCTTCTAATTTTTCTAATAACTTCTCAACATCAGCTACTTGCGTCTCATTTAATGGTTTCGTGACTTGTGGAATCCGTTCAAATCCAGAAGAAAGAATTTCAATCTCACGTGATTCTAATTCAGCTTGAATTGCACCAAAACTTTCAAATGGCGCATAGATCAAAATCCCATCATCGTCAGCAAAGACTTCTTCCGCACCAAAATCAATAAATTCGAGTTCAATGTCGTCAACATCCAATCCGTCTGCATTAATTCTGAAATTACACGTGTGATCGAACATAAATACAACAGAGCCTGAAGTTCCTAAACTACCATTACATTTATTAAAAAAACTTCTAACATTTGCAACGGTACGTGTATTGTTATCAGTGGCCGTTTCAACTAAGATTGCAATTCCATGAGGTGCATAACCTTCAAACAAGACTTCTTTATAATCCCCTTGACTCTTATCACTAGCACGTTTAATAGCACGTTCAATATTGTCCTTGGGCATATTCACGGCCTTTCCGTTTTGAATGACTGCTCTTAATCTAGAATTGGTATCTGGATCAGGACCTCCTTCTTTGACGGCCATGACGATATCTTTTCCAATACGTGTAAATGCCTTGCTCATTGCTGACCAACGCTTCATTTTTCTTGCTTTGCGAAATTCAAAAGCTCTTCCCATAAATTCTAGTGTGTTCTAAGTAATGTTTAACAAAAATAAAAATGCTAGGACGAAAAACAAATTTAATCAGACATAAAACGCTAAATCATATCTTCAAATACATCATCACTGTATATTTGAAGGTGATTAGGTAATATATTCTCTTTGGGTAAAACAGCTAAATACCGCTCATCATTGGTTGTATAGACGCGTTTAAACCTCGGGTTCTGAGCCCCCATCTTTGCAACTAAATCTTTGATAAAATCGTCATGATGTACCAAGTCTTTACTTCCTAAATGAAAAATCCCGTATTTGTTTCTGTTGATGATATAATGCAATTGTAGCGTTACTTTTTTATCTGTAGTCACATTCATGATTAGATTTGGAAACAACTCGATGGGTTCCTCTAATTTTAGTAATAAATGGAGTTCATTGATGCGAGGTGATTGAGGACCAAAAACCATAGGTAAACGGATGATAGCGACTTTTTTAGTCGGGAGTTTTAAGAATAATTGTTCAAGTCGAATTTTAAAATGCCCATAAATACTGTTACTAAGCGTGGTGTCATTTTCATAACTTGGAAATTTACTGTAGGCATCAAATACATTTGCAGAGGATAAAAAGATGATTTTACATTTTTTTTGAATTGATATGTATTCATAAAGATGTTTATGCGCTGTAATCTGGGCAGGAAATTCGCCTCTTAACGCAGAGATTACAATGGTTGGTTTCACTACATTTAAAACCTCGTGTATATCATCTTCTTCAAAGTTGTAATGATAAAATAGTTTGTTGTTTTCAAGTGTTGAATTGCTAGTTCGATACGTTCCAAAGGTTTTATAATAGGAGCAGAGTTCTTTATAAATAGCGCCCCCTAAAAAGCCACTTACGCCTAAAATTAGAATACGGTGTTTTTTAAATAAACCCATTCCTTTCAATTATTTGTGTTTGTAAAATGGAAGTTTCACGATTTTGGCAAGTACTTTTTGTTTTCGAATTGCAATGCGCACCTCGGTTCCAACGGCTGCATGATCTGAAAAAACATAGCCCATTCCAATCCCTTTCCCAACAGATGGCGCCATGGTTCCCGAAGTTACAATCCCTATAACATTTCCGTAAGTATCTTCTATGTTGTAATCTTTTCGGGGGATGCCACGTTCTACTAATTCAAAGCCTACTAAGCGACGTTTTGGACCTTCTTGTTTTTCAATTTTAAGTGCTTCAGAATTCGTAAATGGTTTTGAAAACTTAGTAATCCAACCCAATCCTGCTTCGATAGGTGAGGTCTGGTCATCAATATCATTACCATACAAACAATACCCCATTTCTAATCGTAAGGTATCACGAGCGGCTAAGCCTATCGGTTTTATGCCAAAGGAGGCACCTGCTTCAAATACGTTATCCCAAACCTGTTGAACTTCAGAGTTTTTACAATAAATTTCAAACCCACCACTTCCTGTATATCCAGTCGCTGAGATGATAACGTGTTCAATATCGGCGAAATCAGCTACCACAAAATTATAGAACTCAATGGAAGCTAAATCAACACTTGACAAGGATTGCATGGCTTCCACAGCTTTGGGGCCTTGAATGGCTAATAATGAATAGGCCTCGCTAATGTTTTTTAGTTCAGCGCCCATTGTATTTTTTGACACAATCCAATTCCAGTCTTTTTCAATATTACTGGCATTTACCACCAATAAATACGTGTCCTCTTTGATTTTATAGATGATTAAATCATCGACAATGCCGCCAGTTTCATTTGGTAAACAACTGTATTGCGCATTTCCGACGGATAATTTAGAAGCATCGTTAGAGGAAACAGACTGAATAAGGTCTAGTGCATTTGGACCTTCAATAAGGAATTCGCCCATATGTGAAACGTCAAACACTCCCACGCCATTTCTAACGGTTTCATGTTCGGCATTTACGCCCACGTATTGGACAGGCATAGTGTAACCTGCAAATGGAACCATTTTAGCGCCTAAAGCTTCGTGTGTAGACTGGAGTGCAATCGTTTTCATAATTAATTAAATTTATAGGATTACAAATCTAATCAAAAATAGGAATCGATATGGATTATAGCTGCGTTAAAAATGCTTTAAATTCTGAATAGTCTTTAATTTCAGTGGCGACTTTTTGTTTATCAATGACCGATTGTATTTGTGGAGGTAACGGAATATCGGCGTCGATAACTTCTTTAACCACATCCAAAAACTTAGTCGGATGCGCTGTTTCTAAAAAAACACAATGGGCTTTTGGATTGGTTTTTAAATACGATTTACATCCCAAATAGCCGACCGCTCCATGAGGATCTGCAATATAATTTGTGGTTGTATAAATTTCATCCAATGCTTTTTTAGTTTCTTCATCTGTAAAACTATAGGAGGATAGATTTGATTTTAAGGTTTCGAAGTCATTTTTATAAATGGCTTGAATACGAATAAAGTTACTTGGGTTTCCTACATCCATCGCATTACTAACCGTTTGTACCGATGGTTTTGGATCGTAAGAGTTGGATTTTAAGAATCGGGTTACCACATTATTATCATTGTTAGAGGCGATAAAATGTTTAATTGGCAATCCTAGTTTTTGTGCAATCATTCCAGCGCATACATTTCCGAAATTTCCACTTGGCACTGAAAAAACAATTTCTTTATGATTTTTTTTCAACTGTTTGTAAGCAAACATGAAATAAAACAATTGTGGAAGCCATCGCGCCACGTTGATCGAATTGGCAGATGTTAATTGCATTTTTGAAGTGAGTTCATCATCAATAAATGCTCTTTTAACCATCTCCTGACAATCATCAAAAGTCCCTTCGACTTCTAAAGCTGTAATGTTTTGACCTAAAGTCGTTAATTGTTTTTCTTGAATATTACTAACTTTTCCACTTGGGTACAATATTACCACTCTTACCCCTTTAACGCCCAAAAAGCCATTCGCCACTGCACCGCCGGTATCTCCAGACGTAGCCACCAATACAGTGACTTCATTGGAATTATTTTGATTAAAATACCCTAAACATCTTGCCATAAATCGAGCCCCAACATCTTTAAAAGCCATAGTTGGACCATGAAAAAGTTCTAAAGTTGAAATGGACTCCGTAAGTTTAACCACTGGAAAATCAAAGTTCAGAGTTTCGGAGACGATGGTTTTTAAAACAGCTTCAGGTATTTCTGGACTGATAAATTGTTGGATCGCTTCAAAGGCGATGTCTTCATTAGAAAGAGTTTCGATGTTCTCAAAAAAGGAGGGATCTAAAGGGGTGATGCTTTCTGGGAAATATAAACCTCTATCTGGTGCCAACCCTTTGATGACCGCATTTTCAAATGTGGTGTCTGCTGCGATTTTATTTAAACTATAATAATTCATTGCTCGTACTAGTTTATTTGTTTTATGCCGTCTAAATTAATTTTTGAAACATATATTTCAAACGGAATCTCTTGTGTTTTGTAAGTGTCTCTAATCGATTGTTCAACTTTAAGAGCCGTTGCTTCACTTTTACATAGATTAAAAACTGAAGGACCAGAGCCAGAGATTCCAGTTCCTAAAGCGCCACTTTCTAAAGCTGCTTTTTTGATACTCTCAAATCCAGGGATTAATTGACTTCTAAAAGGTTCAACCACCACATCGTTTAAGGAACGACTGATGAGTTCATAATCGTTGGTATGTAAACCGTGAATCAGGCTGCCTACATTAGACCATTGTGTGATTGCATTTTTTAAAGAAATCGTTTCTGGCAGTATTTTACGAGCATCAGCTGTTTTTATTTCTATCTGAGGGTGAATCACCACCGCAAATAAATCAGCAGGTGTTGGAATTTGAAGCACTTCTAAAGGGTCTAAACTTTTCACTAACGTAAATCCACCAAACAGGGCAGGAGCAATATTATCGGCGTGCTCACATTGACTTGCGACGGCTTCCCCTTTCATAGCAAAGGCCGTAAGTTCTAGAGCAGAGTAAGGATTTCCAAGCAAAACATTCATTCCAAACACACTTCCAGCAGCACTCGCAGAACTGCTACCTACGCCACTTCCTGGTTTAATGTATTTATAGATTTCGATTTCAAACCCACAATCCGGATTCGCATCGTGATAGAGCGCGAGTGCCGAAACACCTGCGACATTTTTTTCAACTTCAAATGGAAGGTCATAGCCTTCAATTTTGGTGATTTTAATGCCTTTTTCGACTGTTTTACGGATGATCATTTCATCTCCAATTGCATCAAGACAAAACCCTAGTACATCAAATCCACAGGATACATTGGCCACGGTTGCAGGAGAAAATAGTTTAACTTCGTTCATTAGTTGGTATTTGAAATTCTAATGATATCTGCAAATAAACCAGAAGCAGTGACTTCAGAACCTGCCCCAGCGCCTTTAATAATCATGGGTTGTTCGGTATAACGATTCGTATAAAACATCACAATATTATCTTTTCCTTCAAGATTATAAAACGGGTGACCCGCGGGAATCTCTTGCAATCCTACTTTAGATTTACCGTCTTTAAACGCTGCGACATATTTTAATTTACATTGGTTTGATTCTGCCGATGAAAAAAGTTTTTGAAAAACAGCTTCATTTGTTTTTAAGGTTTCATAAAACAATTCTACCGAAGCCGCTTCCATGCATTCTTTGGGTAGAAACGGGTCATTTTCAATGGCATCCATTTCTAACATCTCACCACTTTCACGTGCTAAAATTAATAATTTTCGAGCTACATCGACCCCACTCAAATCAATTCTTGGATCTGGTTCTGTAAACCCTTCTGCTTGGGCTTGTTTTACCACATCATGAAAGGTGGTGTTTTTATTGAAATTATTAAAAATAAAATTCAAACTTCCTGAAAGTACGGCATTGACCGTATGAACTTTATCGCCAGAATTAATTAAATGTTTTAATGTATCGATGACGGGCAAACCTGCGCCCACATTGGTTTCAAACAAAAATGGCACATTATATTTGTGCGAAAGCTGCTTTAATTCCTTGTAATTATCAACCGTACTCGAACATGCGATCTTATTACAAGCTACGACTGAAATACTCTGTTTTAGATAATGAGAATAGGTATTTGCAATGGCTTCATTTGCCGTGATATCTATAAAAATAGAATTTCTTAAATTAAGATTCTTAGTTGCTTCAAAAAATGCCATTGGTTCTGTGGGTTGTCCATTTTTTAATACGGATTCCCAGTCCTCTAAATCCAATCCATTTTCATCAAACACCATGGTTCTAGAATTTGAAAGTGCAATAACCTTTAACTTGATTTTTAAGGTTGATTTTATATATTTTTGTTGTTGTTTGATTTGTTCGATCAATGATTTCCCAACATTTCCAACACCAGCAATAAATAAATTGACTTCTTTTGTTTCTTCTTCAAAAAATTGTTCATGCAAACAATTAAGTGCTTTTTTAACATCCGATTCAGAAATGACGGCTGTGATATTTCGTTCCGAAGCCCCTTGAGCAATGGCTCTAATATTGACATTATTTTTACCGAGTGTACTAAACATTTTTCCGCTAATCCCTTGGTGGCTTTTCATTTTATCGCCTATCACTGCAACGATTGATAAATGAGATTCAATGCCTAATGGGTCTATTTTAAATAATGAGATTTCATTTTCAAACTCTTTATCAATGACTGCTTTTGCTAACGGTGCATCTTTATCAGCAATTCCAATACAGATCGAATGTTCGGAAGAGGCTTGCGTAATAATAATGACATTTATTTTTGAATGTGCTAACGTTTCAAACAACCGTTTCGAAAATCCAGGAATCCCAACCATTCCATTTCCTTGAAGCGTTAATAACGACACATCATTAATATTACTAATCCCTTTGATAGGGGATTGGTGGCCGTTTTCGACAATTTTAGTTATTAAAGTCCCTGGATCTTTAGGAGCTAATGTATTTTTTATAAGTAAGGGGATGTCTTTTCTAAGAACGGGTTGAACCGTTGGTGGATACAAGACCTTCGCCCCAAAATGAGATAATTCGATGGCCTCTAAATAGGATAATTTATTTATAGGTTTCGCATTTTTTACCATTTTTGGGTTGGTTGTAAACATACCACTGACATCAGTCCATATTTGAAGCACACTGGCATTCAGTGCAGCCGCAAGGATTGCCGCCGTATAATCCGATCCACCACGCCCTAAGGTCGTAATTTCATCATTTTCAGACTTGGAAATAAACCCAGGTAAAATGGTGACCATCTTTTGATTACTTTCAAAATAGGTGGTGATATTGGCATTTGTTTCTTCAAAATTAACGGCTGCATTGGTGAAGTTTGAATCCGTTACAATTAGGTTTTGAGAATTTTTAAGTTGAACATTAACTCCTTTTGACTTCATCGCCTCATAAATGATTAAGGAGGAGATCAATTCTCCAAAACTGAGAAGTTTATCGGTTGTTTTAGGCGATAATTCATTGATTAAATACACACCATCTAATAATTTCTCAAGTCTTGATAAATGATTCAAAACAATATCAGTTGTGATTTCGTGCACTTCTCCGGTTAGCAACCCATCAATCACTTCAATATGTTTTAATCGTAATGCTTCAAAATCTTCCTTATAACTGTGATCTTTGTTGATGGCTTTATCAGCAGCAATCAATAATTTATCGGTAATACCGCCCACAGCAGATACCACAACCGCAATATTTTCTGAAGCAGATTCTTCTTTTACAATTTTTATAACCTTAGATATATTTTTTGCGGAACCTACAGATGTTCCACCAAATTTTAAAACTTTCATTTTATTTATTTTTTATATTTATTGTAACTATTGTTTTGATTCAAACAATACATTAGGACGGTAGTTATATAATAGCAGCACCCAAAAGGGTGCTAATAATCGTTGAAATAGTTACAATAATCATATTGCTTTGAACAGATTCCAAAGTTAAAAGAGTTGTAGTATTTTTTGAATATCGCATTATATCGTAGTTTACTATCCAAAAGTATTACTTTTACAGGTATAAAAAAATTAATATCTAAATTTTACATATTATTGAATTTAGGGGTTATATTTTTCTAATAATTAACCAAAACAGGACGATTGCTAAACTTTCATCAATCCCATATAAAACTGCAATTATTTAATAAAAATAATAACCTTAAAATGTTGATTACTATTTAATAAATAATCATTCAAAATGAAGTTTTTATATCAAATAATCTAATCTTAATTATTAAATTTGCAGCATAAATCTTTTTGAAACTAAACATATGCAACGCGACGAACAAATTTTTGAATTAATTGAAGCTGAAAAAAGCCGTCAACTCAATGGTCTTGAATTGATTGCTTCAGAAAATTTCACAAGCGAACAAGTCATGGAAGCGACCGGTTCGGTATTGACCAACAAATACGCCGAAGGCTACCCTGGAAAGCGCTATTACGGCGGCTGTGAAGTGGTCGATGAAGTAGAACTAATCGCTATTGATCGCGCTAAAACACTCTTTGGAGCGGTGTGGGCAAATGTTCAACCACACTCTGGTAGTCAAGCCAATACGGCCGTCTTTCATGCCTGTCTAAAAGTCGGTGATAAAATCTTAGGATTTGATTTATCTCATGGTGGACATCTGACTCATGGATCACCTGTTAATTTTTCTGGTCGTTTGTACGATCCCGTATTTTACGGCGTTGAAAAAGAAACAGGCGTTTTAAACTATGATAAAATTCAAGAAATAGCCACCAAAGAACAACCAAAACTAATTATCGCAGGTGCCTCTGCTTACTCAAGAGATATTGATTTTGAGCGTTTTAGAGTCATTGCAGACAGTGTCGGTGCGATTTTATTAGCCGATATTTCGCATCCTTCTGGGATGATCGCCAAAGGCCTTTTAAATGATCCCATACCACATTGCCATATTGTTACTACTACTACTCATAAGACTCTAAGAGGTCCAAGAGGTGGATTGATTATGATGGGGAAAGATTTTGAAAATCCGTTTGGAATCACTTTAAAATCTGGAAAGGTACGTATGATGTCTTCTTTATTGGATTCTGCAATTTTCCCTGGCAACCAAGGCGGCCCTTTAGAGCATGTGATTGCTGGAAAAGCAATCGCTTTTGGAGAAGCACTGACCGATGAATTTTTACATTATATTTTACAAGTAAAAAAGAATGCGGATGCCATGGCAAAAGCTTTTGTAAAGCGCGACTATCATTTAATTTCTGGTGGGACCGATAACCACATGATGTTGATTGATTTGAGAAATAAAAACATCACTGGAAAAGATGCCGAAAAAGCACTTGTAAAAGCAGATATTACCGTGAACAAAAACATGGTTCCTTTTGATACTCAAAGCCCGTTTGTCACTTCAGGGATTAGAGTGGGTACTCCCGCAATTACCACGCGTGGATTGGTAGAATCGGATATGGAAACGATTGTAGAACTGATTGATGAAGTTCTTAACAACCATGAAGATGATGCAAAACTTGAAGCAATCTCAGAAAAAGTGAATGTGATGATGAGTGATCGTCCGTTGTTTTCCTAAACACATATTTTATATAATATCTAACCTCCTAATTGTATTGGGAGGTTTTTTTATGCCTTTTCTGGAAAATGCGGACTGTAGTCCTAGTAACAAAAAAAACCGACTGGCTCAAGTTTATAACTCGTCCCTAGTAGAGACATACGTCCTCACTTTGTTAAAAAGATAGTAAAAAGTACCCCGCTCCCGCTAGAATTTTCTAGTGGCGTCAAAGATTGGTAGGTCATGGTAAAAATAAAAGATATTTTCAGCTAGTTTACGGCCACTAAGTACAACTTAGCGG
>Ga0209198_1000558_pt1 | contig 33090 bp, 51 predicted proteins | sample COGITO_mtgs_1105_2_FD_184804 | JGI IMG/M metagenome (GOLD analysis project Ga0209198, IMG submission 184804) | Pelagic marine microbial communities from North Sea - COGITO_mtgs_110519 (SPAdes) (version 2) | ecosystem: Environmental > Aquatic > Marine > Epipelagic ...
CGTACCCTCAATGGTCACATTGTTGAATGTAGGATTGCGGCCAAATACACCGCCTAATTGTTTAATAGTCATAATAGCCTCATGTATCCGTTGCAATTGTTTTGACAGTGCCATCGCCAAATTTTATTTTAAGATCACCGTCAGCAGAATCTACATAAATTAACGCGCTACCTGCCACAGTGCTTGGAGCCGAAACACCATCAATGACTGAAAGTTGATTGAATGATCCGGAAACTTGTGACGCATCAGCAGAGCCTACTGGCAACGCAGTGACGACCATTACCTCAATCGTACTGAAATTAGGTGGCGCAGTAGAAAATGTCAGAGTTGTGCTAGATACCGTGTAAGTGTTCTTCTGTTGGTATACGCCATCGATATAGACCTGAGTATTGTTTTCACTGACAGGAGCAATGCCTAGAACAAAGGCAACCGTAGTCCCGTCACCCGTAAAGTTGTACACATTGAACGTACCAGATGCAATAACATCCGTAGCAGATACCGCCTCTGGATTGCCAGTAGTAGCATTGAACTGTAATAGCTTTCCTAGACGAGCCGTTTTAGCAGGGATCGTCATGTTAATGTCAGTAGGATCAGTATTAGGTGCTACTAAAGCTCGGTTTGATACGCCAGTATTCTGCTGGAGTGCCAACCATAGACGGTCATAGTCGTTGTTTACGTCTGCCGCTAGGAAGTCACCGCCATTGGTGTAGGACGTGAGACGCTCTAATGCCATGTCACGATACAGGGTTATGATATCCCCAGCAGTTGCACCAGTGACCAGTGTGACTACGCCGCCTGTGTCTGAACCTACGCCAGTAACCGCATATTCTCCAGCACCAGCGCCTAAACTAAGCAGTACGCCGTTCTGTAAGACCGCAATATCTCCCTCAGCAGCGATCTCAAACGTGTATGAAAACGCAACTTGCCCACCGGTAGCGGTGTATTGGTCTCTTGGAGTGTTGTCTAATACTGTCATAGGGCACCTGTAATTCGTTTGATTTTATCAAAAATAATGGCTAATAACGACCTGCTATCTTACACCCATCCCATTTAATTCTAAATTTCTAATGTTCTGATCTAGCACTGCATTAGCTCTTTTGGCTTGTTCAAGAATCAAATCATCAAGCCTTCTGAGTTCTTCTTGTTTTTCCTGGCCGGTCATCACCAGGTTGTCATAAATTAAATTTCGTCTTTTATTTAATCGACTAATATTTTTAGTTGCAGAGTTAAAAGCTCTTTCCGATCTGACTAATGCTATATTTTCTTCTCTGTATTCCGTTCGTTCTTCACCCCTAAGATCGTCTAGCTTGTTAGTGGTTTGCTTAATTAACCCAGCAGAATCATAAAATATACCCGTACTTTCTGCTACTGATCCCGTTGGCGGCCTCATCGCAAAGGCTCTAATTAACGGCGTATCCATAGGGCTAGTTGGCCTAGCTGGTATTTCTTCCCCGTTCCATTTATCTACTTCATTGAGAATGTAGTCGCCAGCATCCGTAACATACTGAGAACTACCGGCAAGCAAGCCTCTCATTGTATTATCTACTTTGGCCGGTGAAACGCCTAGTATTTCCCCAATTTCTTCCGCAGTTCTACTGGTGTACTTGCTTTTTCTTTCTTCTGGAGGCAGATCTTTCATCCATGCAGGGTAGATATTACGACCTTGAAAGAAGTTATAGTTGGCAATGTTCTCAATGGTCACTTTAACTAACGGAGGGATTGCGGCACTAGGATCGTAAATTGGGCTAATAGAACCAACTACTCCCTTGACTAACTGCATCCAAAAATCTTGCACATCCTTAATGCCCTTAGACTGACCCCAGGCCATAAATCTTTCTGGGATAGAACCAAATAGGTACCCTAATGAAAATGGCTTTGGATACCTATGCCACTCACCATTCATCTTAAATATCCAAAACATATCCTTTTGCCACTGGGGAATTTCAGAGTATTCTTCTCGCTCATCATCTGGAGCGCCATACAAATAATAACCAGATAGTATCAAGCTAGGCATTGTAATCGTGCCAACTGCCCACATCGTAGTAGCTTTTGGATTGTCTCGCATAGAACGGTAGAGCTTATCTGCACCCTGCATCCCTGCGTTAAAGAATGGAACGTATTTATTGATTGCCTTAGACGCAGTACCGCCCCTAGCAAAGTCTAAAGTAGCATCCCTAGACTCAAATGCAGCCTTGGTATCTGACATGCCTTTTCGCTTGGCGGCAGCAAACGTACCAATCCTAACTGCTTGCTCAAACGTCAAACTTATATCTTCAGGTATTCGTAGTGGATTCTTTAAGTACCTGGCTATTTTCCCGTCATTACTAATAAGCTCTTTCTGAGCTTTAGCCATGCCATTATCGGTTAATTCCATGTAATTATTAAACGAACCACCAGCTTGCATCCATTGGTTGTGTAAGTCTGTTTTTCCAATTAATGCTACTAACCCACGAATAGGATCAATGATAGGGATAGGTCTGGATTCCGATTGGATAAACGCACTTTGCATATCTCGCAGTACGTTACGCACCCAAAACTCAGGGATCAATGTTGCTCCTGCTCTTAAAACAGATGCCGGCGCTTGTAAAAACTTTTGAACAAAATTAAATTGTTCTGGCCTCATCTGCTCAACAGCTTTCAGTATTGGTGGTGCTACCCTGTAATACTTTCTTTTCCCATCCTCAAATACAGTGACAGTGCCTTTAGGTGCTTCCTTGCTTGGGCGTTTTACTTTCTTGCCGTCTACTTCTATTGTCTCCATTAATGGGCCAATAGGCTGAATGTACTCAGGCATAATGTCTGCAAGAGAGGAGATAGAGAGAGCAACCCTGTTTTGGGCCGCAAGGTCTACTATCCTAAAAGTATTTTTAATTATAGATTCTATTGGGTCTTTAATTTCTCGCTCAGAACCTACAATCTTCTTTATAACTCGATTAATTGTAGCGTTAGTGAATACTTTGCCTTGTCCAGCAGAGTCGTACTCGCCAAATTCTTCATCTAAAACACGCTGAAACGGAATGTAGTTTTGGTTTTTATCAGTAATATTCTTATAGGTTTCTTCCTTCATATTGCCAGAATCAACTGCTATACGAAGAACACGCTTCTGAAACTCATAGATTTCCTTGGCAGTCTCGTCAAACCATTTAAGACTATCGCCATATTTCATAGCCAAAGAATCTAGCGTCTTGGCAGAATCTAATTTTTGCTGCTCAGTAACCTCAACATCTTCTCGTTGTTGCAGATCGTTCCAGTACCTTCTGGCTATCAGGTAATCTTTTAGATCTTGATTGCGTTGATTCTTATTAGGTTCCAGCCGAATAATAAGATTGTCAAAATCATCCAAGATAGAACGCAAACCCCTGCCTGTAATCTCTATCTGACCGTCTGGATTTATAGTGTTGGTGTTGACCGTTAGTATTTGCTTGGCTAGTCCAGCAACAGAATAATATTGACGAATCAAGTAATCCGTAGTTTGCCCGTCTGCTAACGTAGCGCCCCGTTTAACAGCTTCCCTAGATAAATCTACTAACGCGCCAAATCTGTCAAACCATGTATAGTAAAAATCATTAAAGATGCTTTCATTAGGGTCTATGTTTAACCCTTCTGACTCTAATCCTGCATCTGTTTGAGATTCTAAAATAGGGTTGTCAAACGATTCTACTAGAGACTCTTGTAACGCAATATAATCTTCCATTAACTTCATGGAAGCATCAAATTCTTCCAAGCTAATAGTTGGGTATTCTTGCTCTAAACTTGCTTCAAGCTCATCTAGGCTAATCCTTTCTAGTTCCGCAGTTTCGACTTCTTGACGAGTCTGTAAATTCTTATAGTAGTCTTCAAGTTCTTCGTTTTTAGTCTGCTCAAGAACCTCGATTTCTTTTTCAATAATGTCCAAGTCAGCTTGTTTTTCGTTATAAGCTGGCAGCTTTGGGTTTGCTACAATCTGGTCAATAACTTCTATTACGTCAGCTAAACTTGACTCAGGCCCCCAGTATTCAGTTTGCGGCAGACTTTCGACTATCTGGTCAATTAACATTCCACCTTCAGCTCGGAATAACGTGTAGCCTAGCTTCTTATTGGTTGATCTTAATTCTGACTTTTCAGCGCCAGTTTCCATCACATAGGAATCAATGTTGATCCCAGACTTGGTATTGTCTTTGCTTTCACCAGCAGCAGTTTGAACAGTAGTTTGATTCACAAACGCTATAAGTTTTGCCAACGGAGTATTGGCCCTAGACGCATTAGTCCTGGCCTTACCCAACTTCTTTAGGCTTTCTTCTTTTGCCTTGTAAACTTGAGTTATGTCGCCTTCTTTTAGCTGGTCATAAGATTCTAGTATTGCGGACTGAACGCTAGTAGGGATTTTGCCAGTAGCGGCTTCTCGTTCTGTTTCTACTACCGCAGACTCTAGTTGCAATTGACCTTCAACAAATGCTTCTTGCTCAGTCATTGCCATGTTACTGACAGTTTCTTCTGCTTCCTTTCTAGTAAAACCTTTTTGAATAAGCAAATTAGTAGCAATATTTGATACAGCTTTAACGCCGCCCAATGCAGAAATTAGACCAGCCTCTAGCAATAACTGATCTTTTGTAGGCGTAATCCCGTCTAACACTTGGTCAAACGTATAACCTTCTTCTAGTACAATGTTAGTTGTTTCTCTTAGCACATCGGCAACACGTTCTTCGCCTAGCTCTGCCAGCATTCCGTTCCACCCACCAGCGGTAAACGCTTTAGATATGGTGGCGTTAGGCTTGATTTTCTTATATGCCTCAAACAAACCCAGCTTTAGACCTTCTGGCAGATTGTTAATCCCATTGATTAGCGGTGTTTTTAACCGTTTAGTAACAGGATTGATTGCGTACTTAGCAATAGTGGCACCAGACAATTCACTAGCCACTTCTGCGCTAACATGGGCATAAGCCTTTAATGCACTCAGGGCAGGGGTATCTTTAGATTCCGTAAAAATCAACTGACCTTTATCAGTAACCATCCAAGGCCCAAGTCTTTGCTCGCCATAATTAGCGATCCCCATTGGAACCATAAGACCTGATTGTGTAGCTACTCTTGCTACTCGTCCAACTTGTTTTGCAGTAGCTTGTTGCAATGCACTTTTGGCAACACCCTTTGTTATTGCTTGTACAGTCGCAGTTTGAACGGCCTTTCCTGGGCCTCCAGATGCAGCAAATTCAAGCATAAACGCTGGCATTTGAGATCCGTAGTACCGAAATTCACCGCCATAAGTCATGCCTCTTACAGACATTTCTATTTGCTTGTTAACAAATTCGTCTAATGTAGACTGTTCTGAAGTAGTTAATTCTTCTCCAGCTTCTACTTTTTTTGAAACAGAAAGGATATTTAATGCCTCTACGCCTTGAGCAATGCCGCCACCAGGCAAGACTTGAGACCAAGTTAAAAAATCTCCAGTTTCACCAAAACCAATCGGGTTGTCTTTCCAGCCTTCTACTACATCAGGCGGAAATCTAGTCGATGCTAAGGCAATCATTTGCTGCCGTTGAGCGTCAGCCTCATCTAATAGCTCAATACCTTCTGGATCTTTTGTGTCGGGCTTGATTGTATTTCCCAGTGCTAAAGAATTAGTCTCTGGAATGTTAACTTTAATGGGATCAGATTGGTCTTGACGATAAACATCAAAAATTTGTGACAACTCATCATCTGTTGGTGGAGAATCTCCAGATAGACTTAATGTTAAGCCGGTAACAGAATCAGTAACTTCGTAATCCGGCATTATTCAACAACCTTTATTGTAAATCTACCAACCTGCCTCGTTTGTGGTTGCTGTGGAATTTTTGAAGGCTCTAACGATGGGTTTAAAACTGCATTAACCCTTTCTATAGATCTTGCCCTTCTCTTTTCTTGTATGCCAGATACTACGCTTGGAGCCAGCTCTGACCATAGATTTATTTCTTCCCGCCTACTTACTGTACGACCTTCGTCTTCAATTTCTTGTTTTCTTAAACGAACAGCGTCTAATAAGTCTCGTCTAGCAACACCCCACAAGTCTGGCTGCAATGATTCTTTGATTGTTCGGTCTGCTTTTGAATTAGCATTAGCAATCTCTGATGTTGCTCCTGCGATCTTTGCAGCAGTCAGGGTTTTTAATTGATTATTTAACTTTAGTTCATCGTCAGAAGTTAGATCGCCCTTTGATCTGGCAATCAATATGTCTTCTCTAAGATTGTTTACACCTTGCAAGTAGTTATTTGAGTTAGCATCCATGTCAAAGTCGGCATTTAGATCGTATGCTCTAGCTACAATATCACCCATGACTTCAGAGTTTGTAACAGCATTAAGGGCCTTAGCTGACGTAACGTACCTTCTAAGCAATACGGCTTCTTCTCGCCCAATGTTTCCTTTCATTTCTGATTCAGCAATAGAAAATAATTTATCATTATCGCTTATTGAAACATCTTGAACCGTTTCCATTGCAGAAGAATAGTTAGAAATTTGCGTAAATCTGCTAGCCTGGATCTCTGATTCAACCTTCTTAATTTCTTCAGATTCAAAGTCTTTTAGTTCGCTTTCTAGATCTTTTACAAGAGCATCTTTTTCATCAGCATCTAGCGTAATCATCTTTTCAGGATCAAACGGATCTTCTACCTGAAACGTATTTCTTTTATTAATTTGATCAATTACGTTTTGACCAGATTCAATTCGTTGCTCTACTGTTTGATCTTCATTTCTGATTATTAAATCAAATCTTCCTAAAGCAGATTGCGTTGCTAATCGATCTCTTAATTCTGTTGTTTGAGTAGCAAATTTGCCGCTATCAACTAAACCTTTAGCAACTCCTTGTTTGCCTGTTTCAACCCAAATTAACGCTGCATTACGCAATTGTTCTGCATCGTTACTTCTTGCAAGATTGACAAGGTTTACAGATTGATCGACTAATGCCGTTTGAATTGTTGCCGAATCAATATCGTTTTGCTTTTTCTGTTGAGCCTTCCAAATCCTAGATGCAGAAGTTTGATTTAACTGTGAGAAATAGCTTTCAAAAGCTGGACGCATTTCTTCTGGAGCAACACTAAGCAAACCGTTCATACCGCTTGACGTTAGGTTTCTATACCCCTCAATGTCTTCTGGGTTTGCAGCCGCAGCTCTTGAGACTATGCCAGTTATTTCGTTTTGAATCCCAGCAGTATATGCAGCTTCAGCAGTAGCGTTAAAAACTCTATCTTGCTCGTAAGTTTGAACGTCATCGTACTCTCTCAACTCTAATGGAGTAGCACTAATAGCCGACGCATTACCAGCAAGTTTTGCCGCTTTTTCAGCAGCAGCTATATCGTTTTTTTCTTTTAAAAAGGCTTGTTCTGCAACTTTCTTTTTGCCAAACGCCGTAGCAATATCGCCTACCTGTCCCGCTATACCAGCAAGCGCCTCAAACCTACGTGCAGCAGACTGATCTACTCCCGTGGGTCTGAACTCTCCGTAATATCCAATAGGCTTCTGAGCCATGTTATTCTTCTCCAGGCATCAGTTGTGCTGCTTGCAAACCGCCTTTCAGTAACGTAGAACCAGCAGCCATATATCCTGCTTGCTTGGCATATCCTGCTTGACGGCGCAATTGCGCTTGCTTTAACTTCTCAGACAAACCGATAGTACCTTCGCTAAGACTTGCTCTTTCAGCACTGGCTAATGAAATACTGGCTGGAGTACCTTCTCCAGATATCCCAGACATAGCTTGACCTACTACATTAGCAGCAAGTGCTCTGTTCAATTCTTCTCGGCGTTGCAACTCACGGCTTTGTGCAGCTAAACGTTCTTCTTCGGCTTGACGTTGTAGCTCTATTTGTTGGGTCTTGCCAGAAACATATTGTGCTCTAGCCCCTACTGCTGCCGTTGTTGCTGCAAGTATTGGGAATAAAAATGGAATAGGCATTAGCTACTTTCAACCTCGTATTCAATCATCTGTATAAATACAGGAGTAGGGTCTGGTGCCGTTATCGATGGCATTTCGTCTCTAGTCCAACCTATATTGTTTAGCACGTCTTCTATTATGCCAGTTTTAGCGTTAGGTGACGTGTTTAACGGTGAGTCTATCGAGTAATCAAACTCTCTAATCGGCACCGGTTGCCCGTCTACATAGTACCCGTAGGACTGGTAGACCCTGATGTTCATGCGGACGATACGCTTGATACGCATCTGGTTCTCACCACTGCCGATATTCGTATTGAGCGGCATACCAGTAATTTGTACAGGAAAGTTTAAACCTACCTCGACGTTGGTATAGCCTACTTCTGCGGCTGTTAAGGTTATTGATCCACCATTAACAGTTCGCTCTGGTAATACTATACCGTCTGCTACGATCTGAACGGTCAATCCATTTAAATAACTAAGCCCAGATATTGAAGTGTCCGTTGGCCCAGGATTGAATATCGTTGAATCATCCATTAAATAATTGAATGACCAGCGTTCAACGTGATACTCAGTCGTGTTATGGGCATTAACTTTTCGTTTAACGATCATATACAACTGATCGTCTACTACCGTGGCGTTAGTGACAACTCCAGGCTCAGGAGTGGCAGTAGGGTACGTTGTTGATGCAGTCACCCAATCGGTAAACCCATTAATGTCTTGGTCTCGCAACGTGTTTAAGACTGTAACCGTACCGTCAGTATTGGTAATAAATAACCAGTTAGCATCTTCGCTAGTCGTGCCAGACAACATAGCCATGTCTGTAGGCTGTTTAATCAAATGAGACGATAGTACCGACCTGTCATGAGTCACATAAGCATCTTCGTTGAACGAATAGACAAAATCGTAAATGGTCTTACCGTTTCTATCTACGAATATGGTAGATCCGTCTACGTCTACGACCTCTACATACGATGCACCGTGGTTTGTTTGCGGCGCTATCCCTACGCTTGTAGGTGTAACAGGCTTGCTAGTGACAGAGAACTCGGCCCCAGACGTAAATATCTGTAGGTTCCTGCCAGGATATACATCGATAATTTCGTTTAGCTTGCGAGATGAGATAGTGGCAAAGATACCTTCGTCGTCATCCCCATCGTCAATTTCAAAGTCAAAGAACGACCCAGACTTGGAAAAGAATACCGATGCAGTCTTGGACTTAGTGCCACCAAGAACTAAGCGGCCTTCAAAGAAACATGCAGTCTTAGGATAGCCCCTAGTAGCAGACCATACAGGTTCTTTTCTAGGCGATCCTACTTGGGTCTGAGTAAATACAATCGTGTTATCTTGATTGCCAGATGTTGGAAATCCTGAAAATAACTCAAAGTCTTTGGTAGATTCACCGCTAATCGTAATTGTGTACTGTCTTGTTCCTGTTCTAGCTACTGCAACACCTGTTTCTCCAAACGTAGGCATTTCTTGTAGGTTTTTTTGAATATTAAATACAGTAGAACTTCGTTCAGCAGCAGTAGAATCTCCTGCAAAAGTAATATTTTTTGACAATACACTTTCAACATCTATTTGGAATTGATCGCCAAGCTCCCAGTTATGTCCGCTACCATGCGTTAATGTCATTACTTGTATTTCGTTAACTGGAGTAGGACTAAGTGCATCATCAAAGTCAAACGTAGGCACATTAGTAAATGGAACCTCATCCAAGAACCAATCTTCATCCGTACCTAAGTTAATCAATCGTTGTGGTGGCACGTCTTCTTGGAACAGCAACATGACACTTTCAGTTTGCGTATCTCTAATTGTGGATACTTGAGCGGCAGTATAAGGAACTCGTACATCAGCAACGTGGGTTCCTGGATTCTTAAAGATTCGGATGTTTCCATCAGTAACCGATAACAGATAGTTCCTGTCAGTCGTTACGCTGAAGTTTAACAGTTTAGATTCTGATGGATCGCCAGCTACAGATGTCTGCTCAATTAAATTAAACTCCCCAAGAGTTACTGTAGCACTGCCTAAATCAGTAGAGCCAATTCTTACTAATTTTACGCGCCTAGCAGACGTGTTAACAGCTATTCTAAAATCTTGCGGGTTTGTTCCTATTAATGGAACTGTTGCTATTGTTGTATAAGTAGGTGAAGTTTCTGTTTCCTGAATGACAAATTCATCAGATGATCCGCTAGACAAACTGATTTGCCTTATATCTACAAACTTTACCAATGTCCTTAATCCGCCGCCAGGAGGTGGGCCACGATCATAGGAAGCTACAGTGTACGGGTTTGAGGTGCCAATAGGATTTGTAGTTGACGTTGTAGTAGCGTCATCGCCGTCATTAATAACAGACCCAGTGCCGCCATTAACCATGCTTGGAACTATTGTCGTTATACGTTCTATTTTATTTAGAACAGTATCAATATGCTGAGTGCCAGGACGGCGCTTAACACCACCTTGTGGGACTAACACAACATTCTTGGCGGTCTGCAAGCCTTGGTAATACTGATTAATATCAGTACGGCCTCGCATTAATGGAGATAACTCTCCACTAACAAAGTTATTTTGGATAAAGCGCGACTTGGCCACTAGAACCTCACGTTAACAAAAGGGTTGCTCGTGATAGGTGTCATTGGGTATTGCTGGGAGTCTGTATATCGGGCCATCCTAGAAGCGTTTACATACTCAGCAGACATTTCTTGCCGTGATGCTGAACTGTCTCGGATGCTCGTTGCAAAATCTTTAGCCAGTGCATACTCAATCATCTGAGTGAAGTACGGTGGCCATGTTGATTCTGGAGCGTTATAAATATAGTCGCAGTAAAGTGGGCCTGTATTGTTGGCGTACACTTTATTGCCATAAATCTGGTATCTGATTCCTGGATATATCTTAATCAGGAATAATAAATCTGAAGGTAGCTGATAGATTGAGTCCCATTCTTGATCGATTGGAACTTCCGTTGTAAGCGATAGCTGTGCTTTTACTCTAGCAAATCCCCATCTGTGCTTTGTTAGCTCAGACCGGACAATGCTGTCATACAACGTATTAGCAACTTGTTGGGCCCTAGAACCGCCGATTAGTGAATTGATTGGAGTATCCCCGATCAAGACTAACGCACCATTAACTACGCCAATTTTAGTTGCCATATTGTTACCTAAAAGAAATGGGGGCCCGAAGACCCCCGATAACTTATGAATCGCCTAATGCGGTTCCAGATGCACAGTCAATGCTTGTGCCACTGTTAGTTTTCACAAACGTGATTGTAACAGCAGCCGCATCGCTATCACTTACGATGATAACGTCATTAACTTGCAGCTCATTGATTGCTGGAAGGAAGTAATCCGTACCAGTAACCGTGGCGATTGAATCGGAAGACGCATAAGCGAATACCTTTTGTGAATCACCACTTCCGCCAATGCGGGACAGTTTCGTGTAATCGAAAGCCATTGCTAGTTACTCCTTAAGCAGTTTTGTCGTATTGAACTTTAACTAAACCACCCTCGTCGCGAACGACAGAGCCAGCTTTCAACATACCATTACTTAACCAAGAGGTACGTTCAGCGATCCAGTTAATTTCAGTTTTCATGTCGATACCAACGGCCAAGCCAACAGCAGGACGTTGATAGAACCATGAGTCAACGATGTTACCGGCTTCAGTCAAACCACCTTCAGTCCGAGTTTCAATGATGATGAATCGGAACCCTACAAGGGTATTGATCTCACCAGAAACCAGAGCTTTGATGTTCTGATAGTCCGTAGACGTTGCCAGTTCATCGTTCAACAAACCACCTAAGCCTTCAGCTTCGATGACTGCGAACAGGTCAGTGTTGGGTACACCTTGGTCACGCAATTCAACTTGGGCTTGGATTACCTTAGCCATAGTTAAGTTTGCAGCACCAGCAGGTACAGTAGTTGTTAATGGAGTCGAGGCATCCATAGCATCGATAACCAACTGGTCACAACGACGACCCAAAGCACCAGCAATTGTCATTGCCAATTCTTGTTTCTCATCGAAGTTAACGTCAGCTTGGTCGAAGATGTCGGTGTACTCAGGCGCATTCCAGTTAGTCAACGTAGCAGTCTTGAACTCATGGCTTACGTCCATAGGAGTTACGAGATCTGAAGTTGATTTCTGGTTTGCAAGGCCCTTGCCTTGACGACGGAATTTGTAGGTATCACCTACGACGTTGTTGCGTACAGTTACAGAATTTTTCAGCAAGCCCATGCCCTGATAGGCGTGTTTAACCATGCTGTCAAATTCTGTTACCGCAACAGAAGATAATTGTTTTGACATTAGTCTAATCCTCAAAATTTATAATAATCTACACAAGTGTTTCACATGAAACATTTGCTGGTTATGAGGTTTTGACTGAGTGCCCGACAGATCGGTCAGCCTTCAACCCAAATCTGTCAGATCCGCGATGGGAGTCCCTGACAGACATATAATATCATTTTACTTTATAAAAGCAACTAACCGAATACCTGAACATTCGGCTTGTCACCACCAAAAGCATACATCATTTCTTGAATTTTCTTTTCATGGTTAGAGTCTACTGACCGCAGAAGGTTGCCGTTCTCGTCCTTTCGGAACATCTCTTTCTCGATGTCAGGCCAAGTAATTCCACCAGGAACAACATGCCCGTCGATAGGAAGTTTTTGCGGTGCCGTACTCTTGATTAGTGCCTCTACCAGCATGATAGATTCAGCAGAGTTAACAGCATAACGAACTTGCTCGTAGACCTCAGCGTCCAGATTGTTCTTCATAAACTGTTCTACGGTCTTGATACGATCCGTTGCGTTGTCGCCTAACTTGGCAATCTCAACTTCAGCAGATACCTCTTCTACGGCCTCTGATTGAGCAGACAACAATTCCCACGCCTTGTTAAAGTAGTCTTGGGACATATTAGTCTCAGCAGCAAAGCCCATTAGCTCTTGCATCAGCTCGTCTTCTTGGTCGATACCTTCAGGCATTGAGTAGCCGTCTTTAGGAGCGCCCTTGAACGCACCAAACTTCTTTTCTAACTCAGTATAAGCAGCGGCTTGATCGGCGACTGACTTGTATCTGTCAGACTTGTACCATTCTGGTGCCTCACCGGTTCCCTTGATCCCGTCAGTTAGGAAGTATTCACCCTCAGATAATTCTGGTTGGGCAGCATCTACTAAACTAACTGGCTGTGCTTCTACTGCAACATCGTTTTCTACTGATTGTTCACTCATAGTTATCTCCACGCATATTGAATTACAGCCCGTTTAGGACTGACCGTTTGATGCTTCAACCGGATTTCATCGAGCCTTCTACCGCCGTTAAGCAAAGATAGATCGTTAACGTCGATCCAATCTAAATGCTTGTCTTCTCGGTAACATCTGAATGCCCTGAATTTATGAAGATACTCGAACTTATCAAACCCATACTGTGCCGCAAGCAGCTCTAGCCATTCAAACTTAAAGCCTTTCTCTTGCAAGTATTCCCGTTCGTCGCAAACTACCTCGACGGATGGGGTTTCTTTCTTTGGTCGTCCTTTCTTTTTAACTTCTTCTACTTCTATTACTTCTGTCATAGTCTCTCCGCTTGCTGGATTTGGTGAACAATAAACCTCATGACTCCGGTCTCCCCGTTATGGTAGGCGGCCTCATAGTTTATATTCTGTGCAGCAAGAGAAGTGTCGTTCTCTAGTAGAAAGCGTTTGCTCAGGTCTTCTAGTACCCTGTTACCGTCGTCAGTTGCAAAGCAACGGTTATAAGCCTTGGCTAGTTCGGCTTGTTTTTCCCTGATTGCGCTCTGTGCTTTCTGTGCTTTCCCCGTATCTATCTCTAAGTCTTCCCAGCTCATTAAATCGCCTGTAGTTGTGGTGGTTGTCCAGGTACGGGCGCTTGTGGTTGTTGTTGCGCCTGTTCTGCTTCAGCTCCAGCTTGGATGATCTGCTGCTTCTCTGCATCATCACGTACCAATTCAGAACTCATGCCTGTTTTCTCTGCCACCCAAGTACCAAAGTCCTCGGTCTTGAATGCTATTAACACTTGCTCAGGCCCAGCAGTCGATAGAACAAACTCTACAGCTTGTTGTACCGCTAGAATGTCCTCGGAATCCTGTGCTCGTGCTAGTGGTGACGTGAATTTGATCTCTACATCACGGCCATCCAACTCAATAGGCGTGATTAACCCGCGACGAATCAAGATAGACACGACTCGTTTAAGGATTGGGATCAATATCTCAGTCTGCAACCGTCCAAATGCTGAACCAATACGCTTGGCTAGCTCTCTCGACTCGATGGCAATCTCCGTTGCAGTCCTAACCGGCCCTGCTGGGTCTCTCAGATCGTTAAACATGGCAAGTTTGATAGCATTTTGCAGTTCTGAGATCTCAAATTGTGCTAGTGCTAGACTGCTTGACGTGTCTAAACGCTGTATAGACGGGTTGTTGGTGTTGTTAGAGCCTACTGGGATCACAATACCTGGCGCTATAACCATATTGTAGGGATTAGTAACCCCGTCATCCGTTGCAGTGTACATACCCGCTAGGTCAATGGCCGCCTTCTGCAATACAAACTCTTTGGCCTTGTTCAATGACCGCACATCGGGGAGCGTTTGCATGGCTGGCCCACGACCTCGAACCTCACCAGAAACTTTAGTGTACCGGCCAGTTACCCAAGGCGATGAAACACCAAAATCTTCTGTCCAAGATAGACGTTCTTCCTGTTTAACCCATACACAGCCGTAGTATCGCTTGGTCTTAGGGTCAAAGATGACACCTTCTGACAGTTCAACCTCTGCATTGGGCTGGTTGTCGATCATTTCTTGGATGGTAGGCGATGGTTCGAACCCTTTCCACATCCTTTCCAGTAATCTGGCTTTGACCTTGAACCGTCTCCAGTGGGTCTCGATGCTTCCATACGGGCCTTCTTCAAATGCGATACCTTTCTGTGGCACACAATGGAAGACAATCGGCATATCTTCGTCGTCGGTCTCGTCAATCCGTAAGGTAGCAGTCCCGATCAAAAGATCTAGCGCAGCCTCGTAGAATTGAGTCCCGAAGTTAGACCGGTTGATATAATCAAAGACAATAACGGCCTGTTCTTCTAGGTTCTCCCTGATCTGACGCTCGCTGACGTTGAAGTCGCCTGACTCTAGCAGCTTGAGAACTTCATTCGACGGGTTGAAAGTGGCCCACCTAGCCCAGATCGGTGCAATGTTCTCCTGTAACTTACTGGCCCCTTGTTGGATAGACGTTAAAGAAGTGGAATCAAAGATACGCTCCATCTTCTTCTGGCCTGTATCCTGATTGTCGAACAGGTTCCGTTGGGGTAGGAAGTATTCGTACACGTCCGACAGTTGGTCGTGCCATAGATACTCAGCATCAAAGGCCCTAGCCTCTCGGGTCTTGAGATCCTGCATAGATCCTAGATTGGGTGGAAGTTTCATCTTATCGGCCCATTGTCGAAGTCATTAAACCAGCACGAGCCGCACCAGCAGCCCCACGTCTAGCAGCACCAGCTAAACCGCCTAGCATTGATCGTCCAGCACCAGCAGCTGCACCCTTGGATGCCCTGCCACCCATAGCGGCCTCAGTCCTAGAACGTGGAGCACCACCTAGCAAAGATGCAGAGCCTAGCTTTCCTCGTGCTAACGCCTTGAACCGTTGTTCCTGTTCTCCGATCTCCTCATCTAGTGCTCGTTTCTGCCTGATGTCCATTGCTACTTCTTGAGCTGATGGTTTTGGTGCCTTTGGTTTCTTCATTTTGTTTTCTCCAGATACTTGTACAGCTGGTATGGTGTCCAGATGAACGGTCGGTTGATGCCTAGAATCTGTTTAACGTGTCCTACGCATGTATTGAGCATAAATAACGATTGCCTCGCGGTCTTACGATCGATTTTGACAATGATAACCTCATCGATTTTATCCATTTGTCGATCGATAGTAAACAAGTCCACATAATGCATTGACTTGCCATAGATTAACCAGCGGCCTCGGTCTGCCATCATCAGATAACAGTGCTTGATGAACGGATGAAGGAACCTTGACCACCAATGACCTGAGTCGTTAGTGAATACAACGTAAGCATCAGACACTAAACTGCGGTTAATATGTTCGTTAGAAGACACTAAACTGCACCTTGGCTTGTCTCGGTTGTGGTCTATGTCCTGACACCATTGATTCTTGCCATCCTAGTGCAAGGGTCTGTAGTGCATCGGCCCCATGCGATGCCCAGTCATGAACAGGTGTATCACGGAACACTTGTCGCTTGTCGTCGTATTCCCGATGGTATGATGCGATGCAGTTATACCCGTGTTCGGCCTTCTCGTCATCGATCCAGAATCTAGGAAACATCCGTCTAACGGCCTGTATGCCTTCAGCCTTTGTTCTCGGTCGCTGTACAGTCCTAAAGTTGATGCCCATCTCTCGGGCCACTTCCTTTCTGCTACGGCCTGAGGTGAGCTCTCTGACTTCGATGTCGTGTGGTGCAAGGTGAGACCCTAGCATCACGTTGTTGGTCGTCGCGTATTGGTTCAGCCATTGAATGTAATGCTCCATGCCCTTGGAGGTGTTCTCGTAGTACCCAATGAGCCTTATCTCTTTGCCCATGGCCTGAAATAGCCAGATGGACATAGCGTCCGATATGCCCAAATCCCATGCCGTATGTACTTGCAATGATGGCTCTATTGGCAGCCTTCCGACTCGGCCCTGTTCCTTCGCTGCTGTCAGTTGGTCTGAGTAATAGGCCCCTGCTATCTGAGCTTCAAAGGATCCATAGAATTCTTGCTGGATCAGTGCTTCATCCATGCCTTCGAGTCGTTCGTTATCGATGATGTCCGATGATATGACCGGTGATCCATCGGCCCGCTTGGTGTCGTTCACCGTTAGATTCTGGCAGAACCACTCGTTAGACTTCTTGGCCATCTGGTACAGTGAATGACCGTGATTCTTTCCCCGTGGCGTGTAGATGAATACCGCCCATCCACCATTCTCAGCCAGTATCGGCCTGATATAGCCCCATGCGTTAGGGTCGCATAGTGACCACTCATCGAAGATGACTCCGACCGGATTGGATCCGACTAGGTTGTTATAGTTGTCCGACCCTGTGAGCTGCCACGTTGACCCGTTCACCAGCTCTATCAGCATCTCCTGAGAGCTCGTGCGCTTCCGTATGGCGTCAGGAAAGACTTGATCAAGGATTGACCGGCCTTCACTGTCAATACCGTTCCAGATCGCTTTCCTCGCTTGTGTTTGCACTGGAAACAGATGCCAGTACGTCCCGACCCTCTTAAACATCTCTTTAGCTGTAAAGTTTAGAGTTGCAGCACCCTTGCCAGCCCTACGGTGCCACACGATACAGGCACGTTTAGCCCCTGAATCCATGGCCTTAAAGAATGGGATTTGGTGTGGCCTAGGTTCCCATTGGTAGGGAATGGATATATCAGGCATTCTTGAAATCTGAGACCGTTATCTGAAGATCCCCGCCACCTTCGCCCGTGATTTCTGTAGCCTTCAGCTCTGGCAGATATTTCCCAAGCATTTTATGCCGTACATCCACCACCTTAGAGTATTTCGCTAGATCCTGACTAAAAGTCTCAGATTCAGGGTCTAATTTCTCGATCTTCTCAATGATATCAAAAAGATATTGAACCGACCCTCTTTCTTGCATGTACTCTCGCAATGCATCCTGTCGAGCTAATCTGTTTCTTGTTTTGGTGTGTAGGTTCTTACTACTCATTGTTCTTACCCTTACCAAAGATTTTATCCCAATTGGCCGAGTATTGAGCCCGACTCTCTACAGTAGTCTTTCTAGCGTGCGATCCCTTGCCACCATGAGACCACTCAGGAAAATGCCGATCGGCCGTTTTCTTGTCTAACTTATGACGCATATCAGGCATGTTTAACCCTATGTTTTACGATATATGCTGTTTGATTCTATATATATAACTAATGGATCTAAAAAAAGATTTGACACGTTTCGCGTTATGCCTTATCTTCTCATTCGTTACATCAAATTATACATTAAAACAGCAAGGAGTTACACCATGACAACAATCAGCAAGAAAGCAGCGGAAGAAATCTCTAACCTAATGAGGACAATCGTTTGCAATGACACTTTGTGCGATTATCTTCTAAGTGATTCGTTCAAAGAAAAACTAGACCCAACCGATAAATCTATATATTGGAAATTACGATACGAATGGGCCGATGCAATCGTCAGACTAGATGACAAGTTCGGCATTCAGCACCCATCGTTAGAATATGTTTTAGAAAAAATAGATTATCTCGAAGACCAAAAATTTATGGAACGACAAGAAAATGAATGCTGGACAAACTACAACAAAGCGGAAATGTCTCGAAGCCACGGCGGCCTAATAACCGCCTTCGGGTCTACCAGTTAGGGACTGGTACTGACGAGGCCATAAGGCCGAAACCCAAAACAGCAAGGAGTAACACATGAGTTTAGCAACCGACACAATCGTTTTGCACATTGCCAACAATGAAGGCTTTTACAATGACGCGCAGGAAATACTAGAACGCTGCGGTGATTCGTATGACGCCTGTATTGAGCTTAAAGACATGGTTGATGAGATCATGTTCCCAGAGGAAGCAGGACAGCCACAAAGCGGTGATCATTTCTTTAGACAGGATATGCTTCTTGAGGCGTTGTCACAGGTCAATTGGCGCGAAGTTTACGAACGATTGACGGAAGATTAAAAACCCATCCTAACACAACGGGCCTTCGGGCCCTTAACCAATCCGAGGGGATTATATTATGTTCGAGACAGAAACCTACCGCATTCCACACTTTGCCATTGTGGCGCTACTGTATGACGACTACAGCGGCATTCAGGACGACGACGAAGCATTCGTTGACAACTTACACCAATGGCTTGACGATCAACACGGCGAGGGCCAGTGGCATATTGGCGACGTTTCCGAACCCTATCATGGCCGCGCTGATTTCGAGCGTATTCTAGGCGATATCTGTAACGTCAACATTGAGGTGAGAATATGAACAAAGACAAAGAAATGATCCATTTTTGCCGGTACTTATGGGACTACTACGGGCCGCAGGGTTTGTACCCAATATCCCCGACAGTTTGCACGATGCACTTACACGCCGCTTGGATGCACGCCTTACAGTTTGACGGGTTCTGTGGCGACACCATCGACCGCGAACGTGCGCGAGACTATTTAGTCGACCAACTAGGCTATCAATGGGGGCAAGCATGAACCGCCTTACAAAGATTTGCATCGCCGTGGCAGTTGTCGCGGCCTTGCTCTGGGTCTCAAATTGGGACTATGAGCACGAGGTCACCATGTCCAAAGAGTACCGATATAACGTCTGTCTAGGCTACTGGCCGGACTATCAAAACTTAAAACCAAACTGCGAGGGCGTAAGATGACGTGGAAGCGCCATCCCCAATCAACTAGACCAATGAAAAGAGGGCCTAAACCATCAACGGGCAACTGCTCATCGATGGCCGAGTTAGAATCCGAGGTGGCCAAGCGTAGGGCGCTAGGATGGAGTGCAAACCGCATCGCAAACCGTTTCAAAATAAATTGGCCAGCCGCTAAACGTATTATCACAAAACTAGAGGGCAACACATGAAACCAACCCGAACCGAACTGTTAACCGCATGGATGACGTTAGTTAAAGTGCGCGAGACTTACTGCCATCCAGAGGTCGACCAATACGAACAGACCGTACTGCTAGACGTGCTTAAAATGCTGGACAAACTACAACAAATCGAGGGCAAGAAATGATCAAGAAACAACTTGATAAACTAATGGTTCCACGCTTCACAGGCGGGGCGATGATTGTGGCTTTTTTATTCGGGTATGTTTTCGGAGTTCTTCTCATCTAATGGGTGCGTAGTTTCAGAAGATATCGGCCCCTTGATTTTATGATTTAATGTAATTATAATTTTGATATCAGTTAACCGTATGCCAGTGCATTAAACTGATTGCAGGGGTCTACCGCCAAGTAATAGTTATCACCCTGTTAAAATTAGAAGAACCCAGTTTAATCGCTGGGTTTTTTTATGTCTTAGATTTAGTGGCCGTTTCTTTTTCTATCAAGATCTGAGTGTAATGCACCACCTTTCGCAAGTCATCAACCCCGCCCTTAGCACGCCACCGGCTGATGTACTTCACAACATTGGCTTCACACCATCCCATGTCGTTCGCTAATATGTATTCAGTGGGCTGAATCATCATCAGCTTGTAGTGGTTGCCGCCTATCTGCTCGTCAAATGCGCTCATTTAATCCGCTCCACGTTTACCTTTAATCGTCCTTCTTCCCCATAGTCTTTGTGAAGAATCACGCATGTCATACTCCGAGAACTGGCATAGCCAGAGCCAGCGTGCCAAGCATCTGCGGGTGCTAGGATGTTCCAAGACTCGAACAATGCGCCGCCAAATTCTTCCTGATTCTTGTGGTGTATGTGACCCGTCCATACGAAAGTGTGCTCCGCTTCGCCCCATTCTTTCCTGAGATTTGACACGATTGACCCGTGAAGATTGGACATTTTAATCCGATCACCGTGATGGGTCACTACCAGATTCTTACCCCACTGCCACCAGATAAACTTAGACGCGTTATCGAATACGTGAACACGCGGATCATCCTCAAAGTACAGGCGCATGACCTCATTCAGCCACAACGCAGCATCTGGATCATGGTTCCCTCGAACATTCACAAGCCAGACCTCGGCATGTTTCTCAAGCATCCGCAAAACCGTACGCTTTATCACATTACTTGCAGCCCTGATGGTCTTGGAGTACCGGCCATCAGAGTCTAGGAGATTCTTACTATTAGGCGTTGAGCTGGTGGAGTCGTTGACGTGCATGAAGTCGCCAAGGTTCACAAGCACACCGACCTTACCCGCTGGTGCTACACTGACCAGTCGATCAACTGCATCTTCTAAGAGTCGTTGCGAAATCTTGACATCATAGTCCTCGCCCATCGTCTCAGTATGGTGAGCAAGCATCCCAAGATGATGATCCCCAATAATGTAGCTAACCATATAATCGTCATCAATGCCTTGGGGCGGGTTAATGGGAGTGTGTATTCCCGAGACTTCATCTTTGAATCCCTCCACAAATTGAGCGATTAATTCTTCCAGCTTCTGCCGTTCTGGTTCTTGGATATGCCACTGTAAAACGATATCACCGTCCAAATTGTAGGCGGTACTGACTCGCTTAGTGGTAAATCCTGGGACTGTCTGACGGTTTACATTATAGGCTGGCGCTACACCTTGAAGTGCTGCCCGTCTATGAATAGCCACAACTGCTTTATTAATTCTTCTGGGATTTTTGCCTAACTCTCTAGCAATCTCAGACTGATTCATCCCGCTCAAAGTCATCTCAATAATCTGACGCTGGTAATCAGTGTTGCAGAAATCTAGGTGCTCGGTCGTGGTCTTATACTTCGTCGTCATATTCCCAGCTCATCTGGTAGAACGAATGCGCGGCCATTTGCAACCGGCCAGTGAGTGCAGCTATTGAATCAGGATCTGTTGAGAAGGTTCCAGGCATATCTAGGTCAAACCTGTCGAGGTGTTCTGTCACTATGACGGCACCGCAGATGTTGCCAGCCTCACACTGTTCCAACAGGCTACGGAGTACATCCCGCACCTGTTCAGCATTACGGTCTAGCGTGGAGACTGTACCCATTTCTTATTCAGTGATTGATACTTGGATAGCATCTCTTGCAGATCCTCAATGGTATATTTGACTGGATCATGCGGCCCTTCTAGCCACTCGACCCGCTCTAACCCTATCTTTATCAACAAGTTTGACCGATATTCTGATAAATTACCAGACTTGTAGTTATTGCAAACTGAGCACTGTTTGTGGCAATTATCTTCTTCAAACCGTAGTGCAGGATGACCGCCCACTGTCTTGTAGTGACCGGCATGGTACTGCCCATCGTGATGACGGTTGCATGATATGCAAGGATCTTTCTTATCTCGGTTCCTAATGTACTTATTGAACTCGGTTTGGCACCGTCTCATCCAATAGGATCTGTCTCGCTTGGACTCTCTGGTTTCTTTGCGATTGATTCTAGTTCTTTCTGTCTTTCCAAACGCGATAAGGCATTGAGTCGCATTACACGTTTTCTGGAAACTTGTGAAAGTTGGCGTGAACTTTTCCCCGCAGACTTTACATTTCTTGGCCATGTCATTTGCTCACCTCGGTCAATTGAAAACCCTGTTCCCGCAGATGACGCTCGACCATATCCAGGAACTCGCTGTGCTGCTTCACATTCATCAAGTTTGTGACCTCAAAGTTAAAAGGCTCCACCATGAACGATAGCTTTTGCTCGTAGGTGTATGGCTTCACGTCTCGATCATACACTGCTTTGAACTTCTCGCTGTCACGTCTGAGGATAGGGATTCCAAAGTGCAATTTACAATAGGCCCTGTATTCCCACGCCTTCATATCGCCCTGCTTCTCGCAGTCTCGATACCATTTGTTAGCAGTGTTGTTCTGGGTAGCGGTACGTTTCTTCTTGTGCTTCTCTATCTGTACGTCAATGGGAAACTCTAACTCGATCTGCCCTAGCATGTGCATCATGTTGTCCAGACCTTCCTGATTCTGGATTGTCATGCGGACGCATTCGGTGGCTAACTTCTCTTTACTCAATATCATTGGGTTATGGCTCCTGATTAATTGGGTTTTTGAACGAGCTAATTATTCTTCTGACGTAATTGAGTAATAACCAGTATCGTGTAGCCAATCTTCATACCAGTCGGCATACCCTTCATCCCAAAATATAAAGTCGTCAATGGTTTCATTTGGTTTTCGTTGTTTGAGCACCATCCATCGTTTGAATTTCCTTACGCACCTTAGCATCACATCTTCTGCCATATCTCCTTCGGCATAAAATCCGTCTATAAATCCAGTCCTAACGTCCTGTATATACCAGTCGCTCATGCCGCACCCAGCACCTTAACCCGTTGCTGACTTAGCTTGTACCGGCGGTATTCTTCAAGACTTGGCTTGTGCCCCTTGCTCAATTCATTATCGTATATCGATATGAAATACGCATCTTCTAGGGCCTGTTCGCGTTGATCCTTAGAAAAGTAACCTTTTCCGCCCGTCTTTTGTGGTTCATCATTAAACAATGCCGACTCACTTAGACCTACTGCCTGGACTACTTCGCTACCCTTGGCCCCGCAAGCATGGCAGTAGATTAATATCCTAGTGCCTTGCTCGCTGATTGACATTGACGGGTTGTTGTCTTGGTGTACTGGGCAACATGCCACATAATTTTTACCCGCCTTCTTTACCTTATCCAGCCTTCCTAAAATTTCTTGAAGCATCTTTTGCCCTCTTGATTTGTAAATGTGTCAGATAACTTTGAACCTCTGGCATCCGCTCATTGCTCGGCATGGGTCTAACACGGGGCCAGACACCGAACTTTGATTTGTATGCCCAGCTTGCCCAGCCAGGTTTGTATCCCTTTTGAGCCGCATAGAATTGCAACTCGTATAACCATCTTCCCTTGTCTTCTCGCTTGATCTCTTTCAAGATCTGCTTGTCTGTCTTCAGCAGTTCAGCCTTGGGTACTTCATAACCACACGCGCACCGTGGAACCATCATGGTCTGATAACACTGTGGGCAGTCCATTGTCTTGGGTTCTTTCTTGTCCTTGGTCTGTTCCCGCTCGTTGTATTCTTTCTCACCGTCATGCAGTACATCAGGCACAATGTCTTCAGCGAATCCATGACGCGACACGTTACCCGCATGGTCTAAGACTATGGCGTATGGTTTATCTTGGTGTATGCGTAGCACTCGGCCTATCCGCTGGACGTAACTAGCCAATGACTTAGTGGGAAAGGCATCGATCAGGCACCGGACAGATGGCGCATCGTATCCAGTGTTGAGTAATCTCGAACAGCTTAGAATCTTGAACTTGCCCTCGTCATGTTCGCGGTAAAGTATCTGCCTCTCGGCATCGTCCATGTATCCATCGATATGCTCGGCGCTGATACCCGCAGCATTGAACATTCTGACCATCGTTTTGCTATGGTTGATCGACGGGGAGAACGCTATCGTCTGTGAGTTTTCACCGTACTTAATCCAGTTCTCGATAATGTCCCCGACTAGATTAGTATCTTCTTCGATCCTAGTAGATAGCGCAGTTGGGTCAAAGTCTGACGCGCCAGTATTCAACCGCCTAGACTTAACACCTTTGAGGTTAGGCTTAGTGCCACCGTAGTATTTAGCTGGTGCCAAGTACCCTTTATCCGTTAGCTGATTGGCAGTGATCGGAACAATCAGGTCATCATAGTGATTGCCTAGACCTTTGCTGAATGGTGTAGCAGACAGACCTATGACCGGCACAGCAGAATACTTTTCCATCAAAGTAGTCGTGGTCTTGTAGTGAATGTGCGCTTCATCAACAATGATTAGCCTGGACATGGGCCATTTTCTACGCCTTGCCAAAGTTTGAATCGATGCAATTTGGATATTAGAAGTCCAGTTTGACCTAGGATGATTCCACCCTTGGATCACACCAGCCTCGATACCATGCTTATCGAATTCTTCTATCGCTTGCTGAACCAGCTTGATCCTGTCACAGATAAAGATACCCTCTTTACCTTTCTTTGCAGCGTTAGCCAGCATCTCTACTGCTACCCTCGTCTTCCCAAAACTGCATGGTGCAGCTAACATTATTCTTTTATTGCCCTTTCTGATTGAGTCCCTACACATCTCAATCGCTCTTACCTGATGCTCTCTTAACTCCATAACACCCTCACTATTTACTCCTGTTGATTTTTTCTAAATATCTTAAATCAAATATCCAGCTTGCTTTTGCATTGCCCTTCGTGTCGTCCTTTCTGTTCTTGTATTCATGGCGCTTGGCCTTGCCTTCCTTAGCTAAATTGATTGCATAAGACACTGGCAATAAATAAACACCCGACCATTTCACATTCAAGATCATAATTAAGTTTTGATATAAGTCTCGATAACGCTGCAAATCTTTTTCATTGATGCTGATTGCATACTCAGGCGGTATTCCAAACATTCTTTCTGAATACCTCCATTGGCTCATGATTGATTTTAGATCGCATGGTAGCTGAATAAAAAAATCATGCGTGAACTTATCTGACTCTTTCTTTGGGTTCAACGTAACAGGGAAAGACCCGTCCAAAAACTTATGCTCAAGTTCTTCCCCATATTGACACCAAGATAACTTATCCTCATTGTCCATCTGCACCTCTTTTTATTTTAGACACAGTTCAGCTTTTTCCCTTTGCAAGCCACAATCGTACAACTCGTTAGGTCGCTTAGATTTTGCGTGGCTACATCCTAAGATGCGGTACTAATGTCCTTTCGGTTTCCTGACTAGGCGCTACCCTAGCCAACCCACTTGGGTCTCTGCGTTTAGGACGTGAATCGGGTCAAGCTGACAGACCTACAACGTGCTCACGGATTACTGCTTTATGGATTGGACGCACAGTTAAGCGCCACTTTCCATCGGCAGGAAGGTCTTTTATGAGGATTGCAATTGTGCTAGAGTTTGAGTCGTGTCGGTTGTGACAACGATTCTTTCTGGTTGCAATCGGACATTAAAGGGACTGGTAATCCCGCCGACACATTTAATCTAACACCTTCCGGTGATAAATCAAACCTTTTTTCTAGCTCTGTCATCTGATATGATTCCATTGTCGATGTTAATGCTCTCTTGCTGATTGTTGCTCACTCGACCCGCCGTTCCCCTCACGGCACTCCCACGGCCCACTTCGGTGGGTCTTTTTAATACACTCTCTTTTCTATCCTAAGATTGATCTCAGTTACAACCCAGTTGTCACCGAACTTGACAAAACAATCGTCACGCTTCTTCCATGCGTGCATCTTCTGTGGACTGATACCTAGCTTCATGGCCAGTCCATGATTAGTCTGCTGGGTCAGTGCCAGGAATGCTTTTAGTTCTAACTCTTTCACGTTATGCCCCTATCTGATTAAACAATAGATGCAACTCTACCATTAAATATTTACAAAAACAAGTTGACACACGAATTAGTATGGCATATTGTTTAGGTTCATCAGCAAACAGGAGTAGACATGAACGAGAAACAACAACTAAGCATGATCGAGGACTTGGAAAATTTCGCATTCGAGATAGCCAGGTTATGCCGATCAGGATACGCCATTGGCGTACAAGACATGGCCATCATCCGATTGTTTCACCGTGAACTAGACCGCATCTCCGAGCAGATGATTGAGGATGAGGACGAATGGAACAAAATGCAACAGCATCAGGTAGAAGAAAATAGACGCTTAGATCTCGATGCTATGGGATCAATCAGGAGTGCGCTTAGATGATTCCCGATTGGATACTATCACTACAGTCTAGTGCTACTTGGGCTCGTCGGTATGAGAACCAAGCCAGCTTTCAGTGGGACGAAGACGTTGTAGAAGAATTGCAAATCATTGCAGACCGATTAGAAACTTTACTATCTGAACAAAAGGAGAGATACGATGAGTATATGGCAAACACTAAGCTCAATTAATGTAAACGACCACACCGAAAGCAAAGGCAACTTAACCTACCTATCATGGGCTTGGGCATGGGCTGTCACTAAGCAGCACTACCCAGAGGCTACCTACTCATTCCAAGAGAGTGAGGCCCACACTGATGGGACAATGACCGTACATTGTACTGTGAGCATTGATGGACTATCGCATGAAATGTGGTTGCCAGTTATGGATCACCGTAACAATGCCGTAGCCAATCCTAATGCCTTCCAGATCAACACCGCTAAGATGCGATGCTTGACTAAGGGCTTATCAATGCATGGACTGGGTGCCTACATATACGCTGGTGAGGATCTGCCAGCACCAGAACCAGAGAAGACTTACGAGCAATGGTGTGCAGAAAACAAGGACAGCATCATGGCAATCAAAGTCGGAATAGCAAACGATGATTTCCCATCTGCCGCTGAAGCATGGTTCGAGTTAAGCAATGAAGTTAAGACTGCACTATGGAAAGCGCCAACCAAAGGCGGATGCTTCACGAAGATTGAACGAGAAATAATTAAGTCATCTGACTTTAGAAAGCTGCATTATAACGAAGGAGAGAGTGAGTAATATGAAATACATTAATGGACTGTATGCTAAGAAGAAACACGAACGAGCACCAGACTTTGTGATCTGCTCAGGGTCAATCAACAAGACTAAGATGCAAGAGACCTTGAATCAGATGGAAGGTGAATGGATAAACTTCCAAATCTTGACACCGTACTCCCCAGATGAGAAGTACCCTGACCGTCTAACCGTTAAGATCGATGAATACAAGAAAGATGAGCCTAAACAGATTGATAAGTTGCTCGTGTTGACAGTAGCATCTGCACCAGTAGACGTTGAAGAAGACATACCTTTCTGACGCTGTATAGGGGTCTCTAAGGCCCCTTATTTTATGCTCAGAAGAAATGAACATTCAGCAGTCTATACGACAATACCACCATTGTTATCAAAGGATGGTTTCAGACGGTGCTTGTATTGTGGTGAGCCAGCCAACACAAGAGAGCACTACCCGCCAGTATCACGAGTGGCTGACTACATGGCGCTTGGGCATGATTTCTATGTAATCTTTGGGGCTTGCAGCGATTGCAATAGCATTGCAGCAGCAGAGTTAGACGAAACTATTTTTGATAGAATCGAAAGAATCAAAAACAAGATAGCCAAACGAGGCAGGAAGTATACAAAAATACCTGATTGGGATCAGTCAGAGCTTGACGAGCTAAGTGATTTTTTACGAGAAGACGTAGAAAAGTCTTTGCGTTTAAAAGAATCTGTACTTTGTAGGGTTAATTATTATGAGGGATTAGAGCACATACAGGATTGCTGCAATTTAAGGTGAGCGCGGATTCAAATTGATATAGAAAACCGCTCAGATCGGTTCAAATTGCGCCTAATACACCCATAGTACGGGTACAGTGGTACGAGTATCGACGTGTATGAAGCTCTTATGGATGCCTATGCCGCTGAAACCTAGCTTAATAGCGTTGCTAACGATAATGAAACGCTCAGACCCGTTAGTAACAGCAATATCAGCAGCAATGCCTCTCGCGTGCTGTCCTGGCCCACTAGATTTCTTAGCTTCAAGGCTATGTTTCTTGCTGCGGAACCCGCTAGTAATCCGAAACGGTATGCCGCACTCATGGCGCAACGCATCCAAAGCATGGATGAACTCATCTTCCATTTCATTTTCGCCAGTCTCCTGACAGTCAAATTCTTGACGGGTAAAGTACTTGAAGGTCATCTCTTGTACGCGGTCTTTGCAGAGTCCTTGAATGCCTTAGCAGTGGGAGCGCCTTTGGTTCCTGGCTTACGCATCTTCTCGCCAGATCCACCAGCGATACGAGCACGTTTAGCTTGGATGTTTGCGTACAATCCTTTCTTTGGTTTTCTCATTACCATTTCACCTTGTTTGCCCAGTAAGCCGCAGACATTTTGCCCTTGGCTATGTTCTTTCTATGACGTGCCTTGAATGATTCACGTCTCTTTCTACGAGATTCAGACTCGCCTTCACGTTTGGGAGATCCGCTGACACCAGCCTGACCGAACCGAATAGTCTTGACCTGATCGCCAGACTTGGCCACCACGACGTGAGACTTAGTAGGATGCTTAGGTGTACGCTTAGGTTTGTTATACCCAGATACACCGATACGTTTTAGTAACGACTCGCTCACTTCTTCATCTCCATCAGCTTGGATACACCGCGGATACCGAATGAACTACTGATCGCAATGAACAGCAGGTATTGATACCACTCAGGCAATTGTGACAGCGCCTTGAACCCAGCGTCAACCCTATCGATCACACCAATATCGTTGATGGCTATGGCATAACCAACCATGAAGATAGGGATTGATAGTATGATAGTCCAGAACTCATCCTTCCACGAATGAGCACTGGCATCTGCCATCTTGGATTCCCAATCAGCATTGTTCTGGATGACCTGGAGTTTAGCTTGATGTTTAGCTTGCTTCTCCTCGGCCTTGTTATTCAACCAGCCACCGACTAGATTAGTGATCGGCCCTATCAGTGCTTGCATCATTTTCGGATCAACTCGTTAATGGCTTTCCAAGCCTCGATCATTTTCTGCTCAAGAACTTCTAGCCGGTTTAAGATCTTTCCAATCGTTAGCACGAGGATGAATACTCCAGCAGCAATGGGCCAGCCTGAGACAATAACCTCCCACGTTTCCATCAGCCATCTCGTTTAACAAGTTTCTGAACAGTATCAGACTCCCAGATACGCAACGCTAACCAGATGATCGTGAACAAACTAGCAACACTAGGAAGCCATCCAGCAAGTGTAGCCACAGTGCCTCCTACCGCTAATGAATCCATAACTGTTTTAGCTTCTTCCTGCATGTCATCACCTACGTCAGAGTCATCCACTTGGCGCCAAAGCGTACCGTGATGTTGGTTCCAGCACCGAACTCGCCAGTCTTAACGCCAGCACGATAGAACAGTAACTCAGGCTCAAAGCCTACGTTCTCGCTAATGGACGTAAAGGTATCAACGTCAGTCCAAGTGGAGTCATCGATACTACGTTGTACGGTGACAGTAGTACCCGCAGTTAGTGTGCCTCGGATAGAGAAGTTAAAGTCTCCATCGAACCTGAATGAATCGCTGAAAGTGTTCTCAGCAGTGATTGTTTTTTCTACTAGAGTAGTCATTCTTCATTTTCCTTATTGTCTAAATCCGACTTGATGATCGTGTCGTCCTTTGTTGGTCAAGCATTTATGCCGAGATTGTTCCGTAAGATTTCCATGTCCCAGGAGTTCCAGCAGTAACACATACCCAGCCGATATTGCCTGAAGCCGACGGGACTGAGTTATAAACTTTGTCGCCAACAGCCCATGTTCCTGTTGTGGGAGCTGAAGACCTTTCTAAAGTGCCATCTACCACGTTGCCATAGATATAACTACTGTCGAATTTTGTACCAGATACTCCCGCTACTGCAAAAACATAACGTATTTCCGTTATATCATCGTCAGCAGTTGGGATGAATATATACCTGAAGAACCCACTAGCTAATGTCTGAGCGTTGTATACCAAGCCTTTAGTGCTTGCATCAACAACCACTCCGCCAACAACAAGTTTAAGTTGGCTTGTCGTTGCAACCCATTCTATAGCACTGATCTCTCTTAAATTAACCGGCCCTGCTGATGTGTCCAGCGGCAAAACGGCATACGCACCGGCTGTTGATGTGCTATAGATTGAAGCTCCGCCAGTTATACTGGTTGCCGTGTCTATGGTAATGGGGTGACTTGCATTATAAGGTTGAAGAATCCTTTTAGAAAAGTCGAAATTGACAAAGGTATTTCGGGCGCGTTTGAATGTGATCTGGCCTGTAGTATATGTACTGTGATCTATCCTAATCGTTGGGAAGGAACCATAGTGACCGTTGATAAAGACCTTACTTTCCGTATCTTTAATTACAATATTCTGCTGAACAGAAGCGTCCCACAAATTACTAATATCCAAAAATGACGAGTTAGTTAGCTCAACTTTTGGTGTAGTAGTCTGAGCAAATAAACAAGATGTTGCGGTAACTTTTGAGTCCTTGCATTCAACAGGATTTGTGTTTTCAAAATCAACCGCAATAAAATTAACCTGCCCGTTCTCAAAATAGGACTTACTGTTTGACGATATAATATTGCCGCCAACAAATGTTATGCTGCGACCTGTTCCCACATAATCAATATTGAGCGGAGTAACACCGCCAACGGTATTGGCAATATTGCAGTCATGGAATGTGATTACAGCAGAATCAACTACATCCCCCGAGGCGGTAGTGTTACGAACTTTTAAATTAGTATATGAGCCAAAGATCTCAGTGTTGTATCCCGCAAACTCACTACCACCTAACAAAGACAATCCAATGCCTGTGTCTGCTCTAACCAGACAGTTGTACAAGGCAGTTTTCCCGAATCCAGAAAATGTCAGTGCGTTACCACTGCCGTTATACAAGCATACATTGTCGAATATCATGCCTGTAAATCGGCTGTTGTAATCTACATAAGGCGTGATAGCACTAAATGTCAGCGATCCATTCAGCCGTGAATCTGTCCTGCTTTCGCCAACGATCCTTATGCCACGCTCGCCGTAGGTAGATATCGGATAGTCTGCTGCATTGAACTCAAGCGCAGTGAAAACAAAGTTCCCCACCGGAATGTAGAGAGATTTTTTATTTGTCAGGCAATAGCTGATTGCAGATTGCACTGCCGCAGTATCATCTCCGCCATCACCTGCCGCCCCAAAGTCTTTAATATTGACAGGGGCATCTTCTATCATTCTGTTATGAACTTTTGTAAGGCTCATGTTGGATCCTTTTCCTTGTTATCTAAATCCGACTTGATGGTATTAATATACCCAGTGATTACAAATCGGATCTCCTCGATCTGATCGTTCAGCTCTGAGACGCGCCTGACCATCTTCTGCTGTTCAGGTGACATGTCATCAATTTCGTACTCAGCATCATCGACCTTTAATGTTGGCATTACCAAGGCACTCCGCTAGCAGTAACAGGATTAATCTGTCCGTCAATGTTAGCCTGGAGACTGGCCTCAATAGCATCCTTATCTACCCCATCAGCGAAGCACCAGGACAATGCCAATTCTTCGGTAACATCTGCATAGGGTACATACGTTGGGCTAGACGGGTCTGGCGTGAAGCCACAAGTGCCGTAGCTGGTAGCAGAGTAGTCGTCCTGAGACGCATTGCAGCGCCAATGGGCCACGATTACCGCACCGTCCATGTCTTCTGGTTGTAAGTCACGCTCAAGGGTAGAGATTACCCAGTTAAATGTTGCCATGTTGTTTCTCCTGTTAAGATTCTAGTTGTGCGACTCGTGCGCGTAATGATTGGATTTCTTTAAGCATCATTGGGACTAGCTTTGCAGGATCGACACTCATCATTTCTTCGGGGTCTTCTGGAGTTGTAACAGCATCAGGCGCAACCCCTACGAGTTCCTGCGCGATGAAGCCATAATCTTGATGCTCGCCACCAGTCTTCCAGTCAAACTTCCGAACCTGAATTGAGTCTATCTTTGTGCCAGAGTCGTCAGAGTCTTCAATGTTTTCTTTTAATCGTTCATCAGAGACAGAGTTATAATTCGTCACGTTCGTGCTTGTGATTGTTATACTGCCTGTGGGAGTCGTGTTGTTGTAAAACGCGAATAAAGTGCCTGTCGCAGAGGTTAATCCATCGTTTGTTATCCAATAGGCAGAAGTTGCTGTCGTTTTGGAATAAAGACCGTTTGCGCCACCGCCGTAAATTGTCACGCCTTGATCGCCTGCTACAGTAGTACCCACCAGTAGGTTCTGCGATGAATCGATGGTGGCCGCTAAAGTGTTATCAGTGTAAAACGATTGTGTAGTAACCCCACCACCAGCAGCGCCATGCTTAATGTTCCCGCTGACGAATTGTAAAACGTTTCTTGCGGCACCACCTGCATCGTGAAAAGCGACAATCCCGCTGTTAGGCAGGGTTAAGCTGCCGCCCGTAAGCGTTGTTGACGTGACACCAACCAATAAATTGCCCAAGGAATCGATACGAAGCCTTTCGGTCGGAGATGTTGACCCGCTGGCAGAGGTTGCAAGCATCATATACCCGCCATCAGCACCAGTCGTGGTTTGCTCAATCCTAAGCCATCCCAGTACTCCACGGTTGCTTTCGCCAACAAAACGACCACCAGCAGTTGCGAGATCTAGCGATTGTTTTGACGTGATAAAACCGTTTGATCCAAGCGTGACCACGCCGCCTGTTGGATTTGCCGTGACGGTGCCCGTGGCATCGATGCGCATGCGTTCTGTGCCGTCAACCGCAAATCGTATGTTTGACGAAGTGGCCTCATTATTTAAATCTGCATTAAGAATAAGACTTCCTGCGTTATCCATTGAGATAACACCTTCAGTATTATTAGTTGTATCAGTCATGTAAAAAGCTGGGGCAGAAGAACTAATATGCAAAGTCCCACTAGGCGTAGTCGTCCCGATTCCCACGGAGCCTAAAACATAAAGATTATCTTCAATAGTCAGGTCTGAATTAATATCTATGTCACCGTCAAAGGTTAGCGTACCCTCGATGGTCACATTGTTGAATGTAGGATTGCGGCCAAATACACCGCCTAATTGTTTAATAGTCATAATAGCCTCATGTATCCGTTGCAATTGTTTTGACAGTGCCATCGCCAAATTTTATTTTAAGATC
>Ga0209198_1000566_pt1 | contig 32858 bp, 29 predicted proteins | sample COGITO_mtgs_1105_2_FD_184804 | JGI IMG/M metagenome (GOLD analysis project Ga0209198, IMG submission 184804) | Pelagic marine microbial communities from North Sea - COGITO_mtgs_110519 (SPAdes) (version 2) | ecosystem: Environmental > Aquatic > Marine > Epipelagic ...
GGACTAGCACTTGGCGCTAAATTAGAACTAGAATGTTGGGCAGTAGAAAATTAAATCGCATAAATTGTGATTTATATTCTACTTAATAATATTTAATCCTATAATTATTTAATCTATAAATTCCTGAGCAGATTTATTTTTTAACCGCTTTGAATTAAATAAGAAAAACACGAAAGCACTAGTAAAAACTAAAATTACAGAGCTTAACCAAATATTATTTTTAATTCTGTTTTCATAATTAAACATTGGCATTTCATTATAGTTTTTAATTGTAAATTTCTGATTCTTAAATAGCATAGGTGCTAAGTAACTTCGCCACTTATCTGAAAACTCAAATACCTGTTTCTTATAATCATTATAATGCTTTTCAGAAGTTCCTGCAAAATTATTTAGTGATTGTTGAACTAGTATAGCCGGTGATAAATACTTAAACAAACTAATTAAGTCTTGTTGTTTTTTTAATTGACCTTCATATTCAACTAATATTGGTTTTGTTTTTTCTTCCATAACTTTTTCTGAAGCAAAATAATTATGCCAGAAACCAAAATTATCCTTATCGCTCTGTTGTGCTAATTCTGGATGATTTCGCAAATACTCATCCATTATTTTGTTTTGACTCTCTTCATTTTCTTTTTTAATTAATCGAATTTCATTAATCATTTTTAAGCGAGAAGGAACTGGATATAATGAATTACCTATTTGATTAATTGAAGCAGGCAATATTAAAACAATAAGTAACCATAAACCAATTAGAGTTAATGCATTTTTTGCTGAATTATTCACTTTTATATTTATGATACAACTTAAGACAAACCAAAACAAGTTATATGCAGAAAGCAAAGCAACTAAGCCGAACATACTAAATCCATCTCCAAGTGAATTTGGAGAAAAGATAGCAATAACAAAAAACAATGAAACAATACTTATTAGGTTAAAAATCAGGAAACGAATTCCAGTTTTTTGCAACAACCAATTTATCATAGAAAGAGGTTGAGCTGACAATAATCTAAGTGTTCCTAACTCCTTTTCTTTTGATAAAATATTGAAAGTAAAAGATATAATTAGTAAAGGTAAAATGTAAATAATTACAAAGGACAAGTCAAAATTTCCGAATAATAACTGCACAGGATTAATCATTTCAGAGTAATCTAATGCAAAATTATTCCCATATACAGTCGGACTCTTAAAATGAGTATACATATCACTTTGTCCTGTTGCAATAAATGAAAACTCATTTGGGTCCATTATTGCTAATCGTGGATGTCTATAGCCAATAGTCATAGGGTCAGATGGTAAACGCCAACTTGGACCATCAACAGCCTCCCCTTTTTCAATTTTTGTAAGTGTCGATAACATTGCGCTGTCCTGTACTTGCAAACCCTCTGTAACCTTTGAAATATCATTGAGCCTTTTTTCTACATTTTTATTTCCATTAAATGCAGCAAAAGTAAATAGTAAGGTTGTACTAATAAACAATACTAGTAGCCATTGGCTTCTAAACAGTAATTTGATTTCGTGTGATAAATTATTTAAAAACATTTTTTATTTATTTTTTGAAAAGATTAATAAACCTACAAACGGAAGAAATAGCCAAAGACATAAAAACAATATGTTTTGAGTATTTTCTTTTATTATTTCTGAATTTGTAGGAGGAGTGAAATTAAATTTTGGAAGTTGTTTAAACTTCTCTTCAGTCATATTGTAACCGCGCTCACCATACTTTGAATTATCTTTAATATCATAATTTAAAAACTCTTGTTTTTGCAATCGATACTTCTCAGCAGCATTAGTGAATTTCCAATGTAATTTATCGCTTGTATTTGAGACATCCATTGATAAAAATCGTAATGAAATAAATGGTGACAAAAAGGACAAACTTTCATAAACCTTGTTTTGTTTGATTGCAATTTCATTTAAAATATCATAATGTTTTTTATAAATCTGAGCTTCATGCTCTTCTCCTTTTTGCATTCGATAACCCGAATAATTAAACGGTAATTCACTAATCTTTTCAACTCCATATTCTTCTAATGTTTCTAACTCTAGTTTTTGAGCAGCTTCGTTCCATGGGTTGTGACCATCAAGTCCATTTTTTTTATCTTCAACAACAGCAGCATTAAATTCTGATTTTGATGGATAAGGGTGGGCTTCATTTGCAAAATTTGTAGCAACTTTAGGAGTAATAAAACTAAATAAAATCCAAATTAGCAAAGTGCATACTAAGGAAGTTCCAGATGATTTACTGAACAAAGAAACTAAAACTGTGATCGTTGAAATAATTAAATAATAAACCAAATATGAAGCCAATAGAGTCATTAAACTGCTCCAACTAAAAAAGGCTAAGTCATGAACATTTGATAAAACAACTCCTATAACCAAAAAGGTAAATATGGTTAGAATAAAAATAGGAATTATTGTAGCGAACCACTTTCCTAGAATTAATTTTACAGAACTTACACCTTGACTTTTTAACATTGTCAAAGTTTTATTTTCTAATTCTTTTGTATAAGAATTATAACCAATAAGTATTATTATTAAAGGAAATAGGTAAATCAACACAAAGTTGATAGAAAGTGTGCCAAAACGAGCTAAACTTGTTTGGTCTGTAGCCTCACTAAATGATGCTTCATTACGATTGTGAGCCTCTAAAAATATGGAATTACCAGTATATTTAGTGACACCATAATCTAATAAAGACAAGGCAAACTTTGGCTTAAAGGCATAGGTCCCATAGTGGGCTGCAGAGTGTGGATTTTTAGCTCCTTGTGTCTCCCAAATTGTACGTTCTTTAGAAACCGACTCGGTAAGTTGTTGATTACTTTTTTTATATTGATTAACCCCTGTAATTAAAGCTAACAGTAGTAAAATACAGGATATAACGACTGCTGATTTAAATCGTCCATCTCTACTTAACTCTTTAAGCTCCTTAAAAATTATATTTCTCATATTAGCTTACATTTTTAAAGTTCATAATATCCAAGTAAATTGTTTCCAACTGCTTGAGTGTAAGTTCGGACGTACTAGAATAGTTTTCCAAAATACCAGATCGCATAATTCCTATATGGGTACTAACTTCTTTCGCTCTAAATAAATCGTGAGTAGCCATTAGTATAGCAACACCATCATCCTTCATTTTTTTAAGTAATGAAATAAACTCATTACTAGATTTTGGATCCAAACCAGATGTAGGCTCATCAAGTAATAGAACCTTTGATTCTTTTGCAATAGCTAATGCTATTCCAACCTTTTGACGCATTCCTTTAGAGAATGTATTTACTCTATTATTATGTGCAGCTTTTTCTAAACCAGCTTCTGATAAATAGTTTTGTAATTGTTGCTGATCAAATGTCTTATTAGAAAGTTTAGTAAAATAATCCAAATTCTCAACGGCACTTAATGTTGGATACAACATAAGGTTTTCAGGGATATAAGTTAGAAATTCTTTTGTTTTTATTGGATTTTTTATAACATCAAGATTATTGATTTCAGCAGTTCCTAAGCTAGGAAGTGTGAAGTTTAATAAGATGTTGATTATTGTAGACTTTCCAGCACCATTAGCACCAAGCAAACATAATATTTCTCCTTCATTAACATTAAAAGAAAGATCATTAATAGCTGTGAAATCACCATATTTTTTGGTGATATTATTTGTGGTTATCATATGAGTAAATTAAAAATTAGCAATTAATATAGCGTGATTCTATATCATTAAATAGGTCTAAATGACCTGAAAATATATTGTTTAAAGCAAAGGAGTGTATTATAATGTAGGAGGAGGCCTACAAAAAAGAGAATTGTCAATTTGACTTTGTTCAAATTTATAATCATGAGCATAAAAATTTTGCTCTTTAAATAAATTCATGATTTGTGTTGGAGAACTAATTGAGTTATTAGTTGTAAAATCTGTCTCATTAGCAACAATTACATGTTCACAAATTTCACAGTCCTTATCAAAGGCATCACTTTCATCATGAATAAAAGAGTGTAAACTGACTACTTTTAGTCCCATAAATAGGAAAAGTAAAAAGAAGGCAATATTATTTTTATATTTAATCAATTGGACAAGTTTAAGATTCAAAATTAACAATATTTTATAAATAAAAAAAAGGGGTTAATCTTAAAGATTAACCCCTTTTGTACTGAAGGCGGGACTTGAACCCGCACGGACTTACAGTCCATTGGATTTTAAGTCCAACGTGTCTACCAATTCCACCACTTCAGCATTATATTTTATCAGAGCGAAAGAAGGGATTTGAACCCTCGACCTCCACCTTGGCAAGGTGATGCTCTACCCCTGAGCTACTTTCGCAGTTTTTTTAATGAACGAACACCAAAAGGTGCGGGTGCAAATTTAATATAATTCTTATAATAGCAAAGTGTTTTTTAAAAAAATAAGCACTTATTAATTATCTATCTTTTTTTTAAGTTCGCTAAGTTTAAGTAAAGCTTCAACTGGTGTTAATGAATTAATATCAATTTTTGATATTTCATCTTTCAACTCTTCCAAAATAGGGTTATCTAAATTAAAAAACTGCAGTTGAATATCGTCTTTTATTGACTTAACCTTGCCAGTTAATTCCTCATTGGAGTGTGATTTTTCTAGTTTTTTTAAAATCTGATGAGCCTTATTTAAAACCTTTGAAGGCATACCAGCCATTTTAGCAACATGTATTCCAAAGCTATGTTCACTACCACCTGGGATTAATTTTCTTAAAAAAAGTACATCATTTTTTTCTTCCTTTACAGAAACATTAAAATTCTTTATTCTTTTAAAAGAAGAAGTCATTTCATTTAATTCGTGGTAATGTGTTGCAAAAAGAGTTTTTGGTTTGGATACATTATCATGTAAAAACTCGCTAATAGCCCATGCTATTGATATCCCATCATAGGTACTAGTACCTCTACCTATTTCGTCCAGAAGAATTAAACTTCTACTAGAAATATTATTTAATATTGATGCAGTTTCATTCATTTCTACCATGAAAGTAGACTCCCCCATGGAAATATTATCACTCGCTCCTACTCTAGTAAATATTTTATCAAACCAACCCATTCTTACGGATTTTGCCGGGACAAAACTACCCATTTGAGCCATTAGAACAATTATTGCTGTTTGCCTTAATATGGCAGATTTACCAGACATATTAGGCCCAGTGATCATTATAATTTGTTGTTTCTCTGCATCTAAAAAGACATCATTAGAAATGTACGATTCGTGTGCCTTTAATTGTTTTTCAATAACAGGATGTCTACCATCTTTAATATCTAAGTCATGAGAGTCATCTATGATAGGTTTGCAGTAATCATTCTCTATAGCCAATTGACTAAATCCAGAAAGGCAATCTAATTTTGCTATTAAAAACGAATTATTTTGAACCTCCTTTATAAAGTCACCCATCCATTGAACTAAATCATTAAAAATTTGAATTTCAAGGGCCATTATTTTTTCTTCAGCACCAAGTATCTTAGATTCATACTCCTTTAATTCTTCAGTAATATATCTTTCTGCACTTACTAATGTTTGTTTTCTTATCCAATGCTCTGGGACCTTATCTTTATGAGTGTTTCTGACCTCTATGTAGTATCCAAACACGTTATTTGAAGCTATTTTTAGAGATGTAATACCTGTCGCTTCACTTTCTCTAACTAGCATTTGATCCAACACCTCTTTGCCTGAAAAAGCAATATTTCTTAATTCTTTTAACTCCTTTGAATATTCAGAGGATATAGAATTTCCTTTTAAAATATTAACTGGGGCTTCTTCCAAAAGAGTTTCTTTAATCCTATCCCTTAGCTTATCACAATTACTTAAATTATCACCAATTTCTTTTACAGAAGCATTAGTAGATTTTTCTGCAAGTGATTTAATTGGTATAATTGCCTCAAGAGAATTTTTTAATTGAATTACTTCTCTTGGACTTATTTTAAAAGTAGCAACTTTAGAAATGAGTCTTTCTATATCACCAATTAATTTAATGTGATGTTGGATTTGATTTAAAGAATTTAAATCTTGAATAAAAAACTCAACCACTTCTTGGCGACTATTTATTTCTTTAAGATCTTTTAGGGGAAGTGCTAACCATCTTTTAAGTAGTCTACCACCCATTGGAGATATTGTTTTATCGATAACATCAATTAAAGTAACCGCATTTAAATTATTTGAATTAAAAAGCTCTAAGTTTCTTGTGGTAAATCTATCCATCCATACATAATCCTCTTTTGGTATTCTTTTAATTGAAGATATATGATTAATTTTCTGGTGTTGTGTTTCACTTAAATAATGCATAATAGCTCCTGCGGCTATAACACCATCATTTAAATTTTCAATTCCAAAACCTTTAAGGTTCTTAGTTTTAAAATGCGAACAAATAGACTCTTTAGCAAAGTCATGTTGAAAGACCCAATCTTCAAGATAAAAAAGTTGATATGGGTAGCTAAATTTTGAGCTGAAGTCTTGTTTTTTTTGTTTGGAAACTAATATTTCACTAGGATTAAAATTTTGAAGAAGCTTATCTACCTCATCAACAGTTCCTTCTGAAATTAAAAACTCTCCTGTGGAAACATCCAAAAAAGAAATACCAATTTGTTTACCTAAGCTAATTGCAGCTAAAAAATTATTTGTTTTTGGAGATAGCACTTCATCTATAATCGCAAGACCTGGGGTTATTAATTCTGTTACTCCTCTTTTGACTATTGTCTTAGTTAGCTTTGGATCTTCTAATTGATCACATATAGCAACTCTTAGCCCAGCCTTTACTAGCTTAGGCAGATATGTGTTTAATGAATGGTGAGGGAAACCAGCAAGTTCTGTTTCACTTGAACTACCTGCTCCTCTTTTGGTTAAGATAATCCCTAATATTTTAGCAGTCTTTATTGCATCCTGACCAAAAGTCTCATAAAAATCTCCGACTCTAAATAACAACAATGCATCAGGGTATTTTACCTTGATAGCATTATACTGCTTCATTAAAGGGGTTATTTTTTTTACTGTTTTAGACAACGTAGACTAGTTTTAAATATTTATTTTTACTGATATATTAACACGTGTTGCTAATGTAACTAATATTTATTTTTTTAAAAAGACATTAAAAGAAGATATACTAAATTATTTTTCTAGAATGAGAAAATTAAAAAACAGTGAGCTAAATAGAATTAGCCCTAAAGAATTTAAAGAAGCAAAAAAAAGTCCTGTTATTGTCATACTTGATAATATTAGAAGCTTAAATAATATTGGAAGTATTTTTAGAACTAGTGATGCTTTTATGATAGAAAAAATTTATTTGTGTGGGATAACAGCAACTCCTCCTCACAAAGACATCAACAAGACTGCCCTAGGAAGTACAGAAAGTGTAGAATGGCACCACACAACTAGCACATTAGAATTAGTAAATCAATTACAAAAGGAAGGGATAAGCGTTATATCAATTGAGCAATGTGAAGGGTCTAGTAAACTTCATGAGTACAAATTTGAAAAGGGTAAGAAATATGCTTTTATATTTGGAAACGAAATTAAAGGGGTTGATCAAGAAGTAATTAACCAAAGTGATGATGTTATTGAAATACCTCAGCTTGGAACCAAGCATTCTTTAAATATTTCAGTTAGTGTAGGGATTGTACTTTGGAACTCTGTTTTTAAATAAGAAACTACTGACAAATAGATTTTAATATATTTAAGTAATCAATTCTGTTATTTACAAAATCCATGTTATTAATGTCAATAATTTTTATATTTAAATCTGTTTGAGTTTTGTGAAAATCAAGATAACCAGAGTTAATATTTTTTAAATACTTTGAATCTATATTTTGTTCGTAATCTCTACCGCGTTTTTTAATATTTTCTTTTAATCTATCAATATTTTGATTAAGATATATATATAAATCAGGTTTGAGAATATCTTTATACATAGAGAAAAACAGCTTTCTATATAATGCAAACTCATCTTCACTTAAAGTAATTTTAGAAAAAATTAATGATTTAAATATGTCATAATCACTGACAATAGAGTCACTAAAAATATTCAATTGTGACAAGTCATCCGTAATTTGCTGATATCTTTCTGCTAAAAAAGACATCTCTAAAGTAAATGCATACCTGTCTGGTTCTTCATAGAATTTTGGAAGAAAAGGATTATCGGCAAACCTTTCCAAAATTAATTTTGAGTTAAAGTCTATAGATATTTTTTTAGCTAGTGAAGTTTTACCAGCTCCAATATTTCCTTCAATAGCGATGTATTTAAATTTTGAAATATTGAATTGATCTTTGGGGTTGGACAAAACTTTAGAAAGTTTTTTAACATTACTACCCTTGCACGACTGTAGTAATTCGTTAGAGTTTTTATTTAAAATTGGGTGGTTTATATTAGGATCAATGTCATTCAATGGGGCTAAGACAAATTCACGCAAATGCATGGAAGGGTGAGGTACCGTTAATAGATTATTATTAATAATCTGGTCCTCAATTAATATAATATCAAGATCAATTGTTCTGGATTCATAGACATTTTTATCACTTCTAGTTCTTCCAAGTTTTGTTTCTATATTTAGAAGAGATTGCAGTAAGTTATTTGGGTCGTCATTAGAGAAAAAAGAAATACAAATATTATAAAAATCGTCTCCTTTAAAACCTATAGATTTCGTTTTATATATAGGAGATATAGAAGATACAATAGAAATTTCTAAATGGATTAAATCGATTGCATTTTGAAGGTTTTGCAGCCTATCTCCAATATTAGAGCCAATAGAAATATGATATTTATTAAAAGATTTCATTGGTACAAATTAAACAAAAAGAAATTCAAAATGTTATATTTACCTCAATTAATATTTTGGATTAATGACAGCAAAAAATAAAATATTAGCACAAAAAATATACCTAATACTAGGAGCTCTGTTTATCACATCTTTGGTTGTTTCTAATTTAATATTTCAAAAGTTTTTTTATTGGCATCCATTTGATATAAAAATATTTGGAGTCGATTTATTTATTCTTTCTGTGGGTATTTTACCCTACCCTATCACCTTTTTAATTACAGACTTAATTAGTGAAATTTATGGGAAACAAAAGGCTAACCAAATGGTAACTGTTGGTATTTTCGCATCTATATTTTCAATTTTGATAATCTTAGTTGCAGATTCTGTTCCTGCAATTGTAGATTCGCCTGTTGGAGATCAGTTATTTTCAAAAGTATTTGGAAGTACAATAATCGCAGTATTTGCAAGCATGATAACTTACCTATTTGCTCAATTTGTAGATATTCATATATATCATTTTTGGAAAAATTTAACCAATGGTAAAATGCTTTGGCTTAGAAATAACTTTTCTACTTTTTTCTCTCAATTTATAGACACTTTTACCATTACATTCTTACTTTGTGTTTTTGATGTATTAAAGTGGGATCAATTTATGGGTTTACTAATTTCTGGTTTTTTATTTAAAATTATAATTGCACTTATTGATACTCCTTTTTTATACTTAGGGGTCTATCTATTTAGAAGAAAGTTTAATCTAAAAATAAATGAAGAAATTAATATTGATTGATTTTTCAAAAAGACACCTCTACAACAAAGCCTTCGTGAGATCTAACATTAAAAACTTTATTTTCCTCAAAAATTAAATATTGACCTTTAATTCCTTTTAGAGTTCCTTTAATTTCCTTTGTTTTTATAAGTTTTTGAGTAAGTGGTTTAATGGGGTATTCGTTGACTGGAAAATCAATATCTGTTTTGCTGTTATTTTGTATATAATAATCAAGAGCTTCTATTGGAATATGTTTTTTAATATCTTCTTTACAAGACATTATATCAAGCTCATTCGAGTCATTAGTTAGCATTTTTCTCCAGTTGGTCTTATCACTTATAAACTCTTTTATAGCAACTTCAGTTATTCCTGCTAAAAATCTATTTGGAACTTCTACTAATTCAATGGCTTGATGTGCTCCTTGATCAATCCATCTGTATGGAACTTGACCCTTTCTGGTAACTCCAACTTTAATTTGCCCAGTATTAGCTAAGTATACAATATGTGGTTGCAATTGAACACTTTTTTCATAGTCTAAATCTCTATCTTCAATATTTAAATGGGCTGTACTAAGCTCTGGCTTAATAATCCAATCTCCAGCCTGAGGTTGTTCAAAAAAACAATTTTTACAATAACCTTGTCTAAAGATTTCTTTTTCTTTTTCACAGCTTAAACAAAAATAATGAAGGAACTTAATAGAAACTTCTTTATCAAGTAAATCATTAAGACAAATGAAATCATTATCAAATTCCATATAGTATTTTATAGGACTTTTAAACTCACTCTGCATTTTTCTGATAACACCTTGAAATTTCATGAAAATATTACTAATTTTAGTATTCTATAAATATATGAAAAAATGGTAAATCCTTTTATTAATTCGGTAACCTCTTGGTTTCTAAAAAAACGGATTCATCAAATAGAATTGTTCTTGAAATATCCTAATGAAGTTCAAAACGAATTACTACTAAAACTCTTAAGTTCAGCTAAAAATACTTCAGTAGGAAAACTATATGATTTTGAGTCGATTAAGAGTTACAAAGAATTTAGTGAAAGAGTTCCTGTTTCAACTTATGAGGAAATTTCAGAGATGATTGAAAGGTCTAGAAAAGGAGAAAAAAATATTTTTTGGAACACTGAAATAAAATGGTTTGCTAAATCTAGTGGAACTACAAACTCTAAAAGTAAATTCATTCCTATAAGTCAAGAATCTTTGGATTATTGTCATTATGCAGCAAACAAAGATTTACTATGTCTTTATCTTTCAAATAATGAAAACTCAAAATTGTTTGAAGGAAAAAATCTTCGATTAGGGGGAAGCAAATCCACCTATTCTGAAAATGGCAGCATATATGGTGATCTTTCTGCAATTTTAATTGAAAATATGCCAATCTGGGCTGATTTTACTAGTACCCCAGTAAAAAAAGTTGCTTTAATGAGTGATTGGGAATATAAAATGGATGCTATAATTAATGAAACAATAAAAGAGAATGTTACAAGTTTAGCAGGTGTCCCGTCTTGGATGCTAACCCTTCTAAATAGAGCATTAGAGGTTACAAATAAAAGCTCTATTAATGAAATTTGGCCAAATTTAGAAGTCTATTTTCATGGAGGAGTTAGTTTTAATCCATATTTAAATCAGTATAATTCTATACTCAAATCTGATAAGGTTAAATATTACGAAATATACAATGCTTCGGAAGGTTTTTTTGCTGTACAGGATTCTAATGATTCCAAGGATCTTTTATTAATGTTGGATTATGGAATATACTATGAATTTATCCCTATGGATGATTATCAAAACCAAACAATTATTAATCTATCTCAAGTAGAGCTAAATAAAAACTATGCAATTGTTATTACTACTAACGCAGGCCTTTGGAGATATAAAATTGGTGATACAATTCGATTTACTTCAATTAATCCATATAAAATAGTTGTAACAGGCAGAACAAAACATTTTATAAATGTATTTGGGGAAGAAGTTATAATAGAAAACAGTGACAATGCAATTAAAAATCTATGTAAGACAAAGGATTTAGAAGTTGTTGAATATACGGTTGCTCCTGTTTATATGGATGGAAAGAAAAAAGGAAGACATCAATGGTTAATTGAATTCAATAAATCACCTTCAAATATGCAAGAAATTACAAATTTAATTGACGAACTCTTAAAGCATGAAAACTCAGATTACGAAGCAAAAAGATATAATAGTATTTCTTTAGATAAACCAGAGATTATTGTAGGTAAAAAAGGAGTTTTTTACAAATGGATGAAAAAAAGAAATAAGTTAGGAGGTCAAAATAAAATTCCAAGGCTATCTAACTCCAGGAAATATATTGAAGAATTATTAAAACTCAATACTTAAGATGCTGCCTTTAGTTTTTTTAAGCTAATTCTAGATAATTGCTTTTCTGCATAAGATTTAGTTACAACTAATTTCTTACTAGCTCCACCTGGCATACTAAACATAGCATCATTTAAAATTTCTTCACAGAGAGATCTTAAACCTCTAGCTCCTAAGTTATAATCTATAGCTTTTTCAACAATATAATCTAATGCAGGCTCTTTAAATTGAAGATCAATATCATCCATTTCAAATAGTTTAACAAATTGCTTAATTATTGCATTTTTTGGAGTAGTTAAAATAGCTCGAAGAGCTTTTGCATCTAGTGGATTCATGTAAGTAACTACTGGTAATCTTCCAATAATTTCAGGTATTAATCCGAAATCTTTTAAATCTTTTGGGTTAATGTATTGCAATAAGTTTTCTTTCAAAATGACTTCTTCTTTAGAAGATTTATATCCAATAGCGGCCATGTTTAATCTTTTAGATATAAATCTCTCTATTCCATCAAATGCACCACCTGCAATAAATAAAATATTTTCAGTGTTTACTTCTATAAATTTTTGATCTGGATGTTTTCTTCCTCCTTTTGGGGGAACATTAACTATAGTTCCTTCTAATAATTTTAGTAAAGCCTGTTGAACACCTTCACCAGAAACATCTCTTGTTATGGATGGATTATCACTTTTTCTTGCGATTTTATCGATTTCATCAATAAAAACTATTCCTCTCTCTGCTTTTTCTAAGTTGTAATCTGCAGCTTGTAATAATCTTGTTAAAATGCTTTCAACATCTTCCCCTACATAACCTGCCTCTGTTAAAACAGTTGCATCTACAATCGCCAATGGAACATCTAACATTTTTGCAATACTTTTTGCAATTAAAGTTTTTCCAGTTCCAGTTTGACCAACCATTATTATATTACTTTTTTGAATTTCGACATCATCGTTAATTTCTTGACTTAATCGTTTGTAATGATTGTATACTGAAACGGATAGAATTTTTTTAGTAAAATCTTGACCAATTACATATTCATCCAAAAAGTTTTTAATTTCTTGGGGTTTAAGAAGTTTTGTCTTAGAAACTTCGGGATTACTTAAATCCGAGCTAGCTTCTTGAATAACAATACCATTTGCTTGTTCTATACACTGATCACAAATATGGGCATCAATTCCAGCAATTAACAGTTCTGTCTCTGCTTTTTTCTTTCCACAAAAAGAACATTGTAATTCAGATTTACTCATAGATAAATAAATTTAAGATCTTGTAAGAATTTCGTCAATCATTCCATATTCTAGAGCTTTATCCGCTTTCATCCAGTAATCTCTATCACTGTCCTTGTAGACCTTGTCGTATTTTTGACCAGAATGCTTACTTATAATATTATATAATTCCTCTTTAAGAATTAATATTTCTCTAGCAGTTATTTCAATATCACTAGCCTGACCTTGAGCACCACCCAATGGCTGATGAATCATAACTCTGGAGTGTGTTAATCCACTTCTTTTACCTTTCTCTCCTGCACATAATAAAACAGCCCCCATTGAAGCTGCCATACCAGTGCAAATAGTTGCAACGTCTGGCTTTATTAATTGCATTGTGTCATATATACCAAGTCCAGCATAAACACTACCACCTGGTGAATTAATGTAAATCTGGATATCTTTAGAGGCGTCTGTACTTTCTAAAAATAATAGCTGAGCCTGTATAATATTAGCAACTTGATCGTTTATAGCTGTCCCCATAAAGATAATTCTATCCATCATTAATCTTGAAAAGACATCCATAGCAACAGCATTCATTTGTCTTTCTTCAATGATATTAGGAGTTAAAGAACTAGGGTACATACTGCTTACAATCTTATTATAATAAGTACTGTTTATGCCTTGATCTTTTATAGCAAACTTTTCAAACTCTTTAGAATAATCCATACGATTTAATAATTTATTTAAATATACTGATTTTAAATATTAGGCTCCATAAACTTCTTTAACGAATTTCTCATAAGAAAGTTTCTTTGCTTTTAGATTTACATTTTCTTTAAAAAAAGATAATATTTTTTGGCTAGTTAATTGCTCTGATATTCGTTTAACTTCATCTTGATTTGAAAGAACTCTAGTTACAATATCCTCCAATTCTTTATCTCCAGGATTAGCTTGTCCGTATTGTAGCATTTGATTAATAATCATTTCTTTAGTGTAGGACTTAATATCATCCATATTAACTTGAAGTTTGTTTTCAGTAATTACTTTACCTTCAATTAATTGATATCTCATGCTTTTTTCAGATTTTTCATATTCTGCTTTAGCTTCTTCCAGTGTAAGTTCTTTTTCGCCTGCTGTTTGCATCCATTTATGTAAAAAATCAGACGGTAAAACGAACTTGGTATTATCGATAAGGTACTCAGTCACATCATTTAATAATTTTTGATCAGATTGCTGAACAAATTGTTTTTCAGCATCCTCTGCAATTTTTTTCTTCAACTCTGTAGCTGTTTTAACTACCCCTTTTCCAAAAAGTTTATCAAATAATTCAATATCTAAATCTGCTGGCTCTCTAAAGTTAATTTCTTCAATTGAAAGTTCAATTTCAATTTTTAAATTCTCAGCTTTTTCAGTTGGTATTTTTAATGCACTAACTAAATCTGCTTGATTTTCAAATAAATTATTAGTTTTTATTGTGATTTTATCTCCAACTTTAAGTCCAATAATAGATTTTGCAGTAGACTTACTTTTAATTTTATCTAATTTAAAAGTGAATTTATTATTAATTTCTTCCTCTTCATTAACAAACAATGCCGTAATCTCATCTACTTTAGAAACCTCTTTTTTATTAATTAATTTTCCATATTGATTTTGAATATTAGCAATTTGGTCGTTAATCATTTTGTCATCGGCTGTAATTGTATAACTAGTTACTGGCTTCTTAAATTTTAAATTAATATCAAAAACTGGAGTTAAACCAACTTCGAAATCAAAATTAAGTTCGCCAGAACTCCAATCAATATCATCATTAGATACAGGAATAGGGCTTCCTAAAATATCTAGCTTTTCAGTAACTAAATACTTCCTTAATTCTTCTTGAATGATTTTGTTTACCTCATCAACAATAACTGCTTTACCATATTGTTTTTTAACTAATCCTAGAGGAATATGTCCTTTTCTAAAGCCTGGCATATTTGCTGTTTTAGAATAATTAACTAATACTTCGTTTACTTTTTCAGAATAATCCTTTTCAATTAATTGAACACTAATTAAAGAGTGTTGTTTACCTAGACTTTTTTTAGAAATTTTCATTTTTTGCTTTAAAAATTGGGTCGCAAAAATACAATAAATTTTAGATTAGGGCAAGACTATAATTACAGATTTAATTTTTTAAAATCTGAAGTAATATCGCATGAAAATAATCTGGATTTTCCGCATGTACCCAATGTCCTGAATTTGGGATTGAAATAATTTCTGAGTTTGGAAATTTGTCTTTGACAAAAATAACATCACTTTCGATTATATAATCTGATTTGTCACCTTTAACAAAAAATGTGTCAACAAAGATCTTATGGCTAATAGTTAATTTGTCCATAAGTATAATTAAATTTTGATGAAGAACATTGACATTTGATTTAAAGAAAAAATTGTTATTACTATCTCTTCCAATATTTTTTAAAAGAAAAAATACAAGAGATTGTTCACTAACTGTTTTTGCTAGCTCAATTTCTATCTCTTTTCTTGAACTATATTTTCCCAGATTTAGTGCTTTAAGTGCCAAAAATAAATAATTGAATTTAGGCTCATATTTTTTAGGCGCTATATCTACAATAACTAGTTTATTTAAATATCTGGAATGAAGCATGCTAAAAATCATAGCAGTTTTACCACCCATTGAATGACCAATAAGAAGACATTTGTGAATTCCGTGGTGGTCTAAATAATTATGTAAATCATCGACCATTAAAACATAATTAATTTTATTTGAATGAAAACTTTTACCGTGATTTCTTTGATCAATTAAATGAATACAATAACTGTCATCACTAGATAGTTTATTTGCAACCGATTTCCAATTATCCCCCATTCCTAATAACCCATGAAGAATAACAATGTGATTGTTGCCCGATCCAATTATTTTAGAGTGAAGAATTTTCATGACAATTTTTGCAAGTAAGATTTGATAACCGGTTCAAGACCTAACAATAAACTCTCAGTTATTAATGCATGTCCTATAGAAACTTCCAATAAATTATTAATTTTTTTCTTAAAAAATTCTACATTATCTAATGACAAATCATGACCTGCATTAATTCCTATATTAAGTTGATTCAAAAGATCAGCACACTCAACATAAGGGTCGATTGCAGCATAGTTTCCTAGTTTAAAATTGATAGCGAAATCTTCAGTATATAGCTCTATTCTATCGGGATCAATTTTATGTAAATTTTCAATGAATTTGATTTCGGGATTAAGAAATATAGAGGTTCTAATATTATTTCTTTTAAACTCACCAACTATTTCTGTTAAAAAACTTTCATTTTTAATTGTATCCCATCCAGATGATGAGGTAATATCGTTAACACCATCAGGAACAAGTGTTACTTGTGTTGGCTTAATTTCTAGAACCATTTTAGTAAACTTTTCGTTTGGATTTCCTTCAATATTAAACTCTGTACTAACTATTGGTGATAACTCATATACATCGGAATATCTAACATGTCTCTCGTCAGGCCTTGGATGGACTGTAATTCCTTGAGCACCAAACATTTGTATCTTTTTTGCAAATTCAATTAAGTCAGGACTGTTTCCTCCTCTTGCATTTCTTAATGTTGCTATTTTATTAATATTAACACTTAATTTCGTCATTTGTTAATTTTAATGTAAAAATACAAACTACTTTAAGTAAATTATGTAATTTGGTTTAAAATTTACAAGCAATATGGTAGTAGATAATCTTGTTGAAAACCAGGTGACAATAAAAGTGTTAAAAAACATTAATACTTTTTCTTTTTCTGAAATTTGTCAAATATTAGAAGTTAATAATGTTAAAATATTTAGCGTTTCTATTTCTGATAAAAATTTAGAACATATTGAAGCGATTGTAAAAATTTCTGCAAAAGACTTAGCTCCAGCTCTTAGACTACTAAGAGAATTTGAATACGAGGTTCTATCAAATCATGAAGAAGATGACTTTTTAAATGATTTAAAAGACAGGTCAAAATATTTGGATAAATATTTAAACATTTAGATTAAATGAAAGTAGCTATTCTCGGTAAAATTTTTAAATCCGAACCAACAGAATACATTACTAAAATAATATCCCTTTTAGAAAAGAAAAAAGTTTCTGTATTTTTAGAATTTGAGTATTTCAAGTCATTAAAAGGTTTTATTTCAGAATCTGTCAGTTCGTTTAATGAATTAGACAAATCTTTTGATTTACTTATTTCAATTGGTGGAGATGGTACAATTTTAAAAGCGATCACTTTTGTTAAGGATTTATCTATTCCAATTGTTGGTGTCAACACTGGTAGATTAGGGTTTTTAGCTAAAATTCAAATTGAAAATATAGAACTAGTAATTGAAGAAATTATTTTGAAAAACTACTCTATTTCAGAAAGGACTCTAATTCAGGTTTCAACTTCAGAAACCAACCAACAACTTTCTAAATTAAACTTTGCGCTTAATGAAATAACCTTGAGTAGGAAAAACACTACTTCTATGATTTCAATCGACACCAAGCTAGACAATAAACACTTGAACTCTTACTGGGCAGATGGACTGATTATTTCTACTCCCACTGGCTCAACTGGATACTCTTTAAGTTGCGGAGGGCCAATTATAATGCCTGAGGCAGAAAATCTTATAATAAACCCAATAGCTCCACATAACTTAAATGCTAGACCATTAATTATTCCTGATAGTACAGAAATTAAAATCAAGGTTAATGGTAGAGAAAATGAGTTTTTAATATCCTTAGACTCAAGAATTACGACTTTAAGTAATTCTAACGAAGTAATAATAAAAAAATCTCCATTTAAAATAAAAATGATTGAATTAGAAAATGAAAGTTTTTTAATCACACTTAGGGAAAAATTAATGTGGGGAAAGGATAAAAGAAATCTACAATAAATCAAATTTTAAACAGTTCTTTATCTTATAACAATTAGATGAAAAATAATTGTATTAATTATATTTACACGATTATTATAAGTATGAGATTAGTTATTATTTTACTTTTTACAATTCAGCTTTCGTACAGTCAAATCTATGAGATTGGAATTGCTGTGGGTGGCAGCAACTTTATTGGAGATGTTGGTGAAACTTCATTTGTAGCTCCAAATGAATTTTTAAATGGAATTATACTAAAATGGAACAGAAGTCCTAGGCACTCTTACAGGCTATCAATTTTATCTTCAAAAATAAGTGCAGATGATTCAAATTCCAAGGATCCAAGTAGAATAGAAAGAGACTTATTATTTGAAAATAATTTATTTGAAATTTCTAGCGGTATGGAATTTACTTTCTTTGATTTCAATTTACACGAAGCTGGTATTAAATACACCCCTTATCTTTTTACAGGGTTAGTATATACTAAATTTGATAAGTTAGGTTATCAAAATAATGCCATTACTAATCTAGGAGGAAAAACTAATTCATTAGGCATTCCGTTTATATTAGGGTTTAAATACAGGGTATTTGAACAATTAATTTTATCTGCTGAAATTGGATCGAGATTTATGTTCACAGATAATATAGACGGAAGTTTATCGAATACAGAAAATTACACTAATTTTGGAAATATTAATAATAATGACTGGTATGTGTTTTCATTAATTAATTTATCGTACACATTTGGAAGAAAACCTTGTTATTGTAATTATTAAATAATGATAGAAGAAAATACAAATATTCCAAAGCATATAGCCATTATTATGGATGGTAATGGAAGGTGGGCAAAAAACAAGGGACTCTCCAGGGACCAAGGTCATAAAGAAGGGAAAGAGTCTGCTAAAGAAATTGTTAAAACTTGTGCCAAGCTTGGAGTGAAAAATTTAACCTTATTTGCATTTTCAACAGAGAATTGGAAAAGACCAAAGATAGAAGTTGATTTACTAATGGATTTATTGCATAACTCTTTGATATCTGAGTTAAAGGAACTTAAAAAAAACAATATTAGACTTGCAACTATTGGTGATATTTCCAAAATTCCACTTATTGTAAGAACATTTTTGAAGAAGGTTTGTAGTGATACAAAAGATAATAATCGGATGACTTTAACACTAGCACTAAATTATGGATCCAGAGATGAAATCATAAATTCCGTTAAAAATATCGCTGATAAAGTTAAAAATAATATAATTTCTGCAGAAAAAATTGATGAATCGCTAATAAATCAGCATCTTTACACTCGAAATTTACCAGATGTTGATTTAATGATTAGATCGAGTGGTGAAAAAAGAATTAGTAATTTTTTACTTTGGCAATCTGCTTACGCTGAATTGCATTTTAGTGATGAATTATGGCCTGATTTCAAAAGCGAACATTTAATGAACGCGATAACTGATTATCAAAACAGAGAAAGAAGGTTTGGAAAAACAAGTGAACAGCTTACTTAAAAAAAAAGTTTTGAAAATAGATTTTAAAAAGTTAACCTATATATTTTTACTTTCTTCAATATCGGTATTCTCTCAATTAGCTGAAAAAAAACAATCTTACATTATTGGTGATGTTAGTGTTTCTGGCAATACCACATTTAGCCCTCAAACTATAGTAACTTATTCAGGATTAGGTAAGGGTGAAAAAGTAACATTGCCTGGAGAAAAGATTAGTAATGCCATAAAAAAATTATGGGGATCAAACCTATTTAGTTCAATTGAAATATTCGAAACTAGAAAAAGTAATGATACCGTTTTTCTTGAAATTTCTTTAGTTGATTTGCCTGAGCTTACTAGTCTAACTATCACAGGTATTAAAAAAAATAAAACTGAAGATATTATCAAAGAAAATAAGTTACAAAACGGTGTTAAAGTAACTGAAAACTTGATAACAACTACAAAAAATTATTTAGAAAATTCATATAGAAAAAAAGGATTTTTAAAAGCTAAGGTAACTATTAAAACAGAAGCAGTAATTGACAGCACTACAAAATCAAAAGTCAATATGTTTTTGGATATCAGTAAAGGCAGCAAGGTTAAATTGGAGGATATCTCATTTATTGGAAACGAAAAAATTAAATCCAAGACATTGTTAAAAGCAATGAAAAACACAAAGAAAAAAAATACTTTTAGAGTCTTAAAAAGATCTAAATTTATTAAAGATGACTTTAAAGAAGATTTAGTAGCAGTAGTCGATAAGTACAAAGAAAATGGATATAGAGATGCTAGAATTCTTATTGATACTCTTGTTTATGATACAGATACTAACATGGCTAGTGTTTCAATAAAATTAGAAGAAGGAGAAAAATATACATTTGGTGATATCAACTATTTAGGCAATACTGTCTACACGGACTCACAGCTTAATCAGATTTTACAAATCAATGAAGGGGACACTTACAACGGAGTTGAGCTTGAAAAAAGAATTGCCGATAGCTCTGATCCTGATGCAAATGATCTGTCAAATTTATATCAAAATAATGGATATTTATTTTCATCCGTGACACCTGTTGAAGTTAGTGCTGATGGTAATGTTATCGATTTAGAGATAAGAATTAATGAAGGGAAACCTGCCTATTTTAATAATATTTCGGTTGTTGGTAATGAAAAAACAAATGATCATGTAATTTACAGAGAAATAAGAACAAGACCTGGTCAGTTGTACAGTAAGGCTAATGTCATGAGAACCTTGCGTGAGTTAGGTCAATTAGGTTATTTTGACGCACAACAAATTTCACCAGATTTTAAAAATGTAAACCCTGGAAATGGAACATTAGATATGGAGTATTCTGTTGTTGAGAGTGGTTCAAGTCAAATTGAATTACAAGGTGGATATGGAGGTGGAGGATTTATAGGTACTTTAGGTTTATCTTTTAATAATTTTGCAATTAAAGATATCTTTAATAAAAAAGCATACAAACCTGTTCCTATGGGTGATGGTCAAAAGTTAGCGCTTAGATTACAATCAAGTAGATTTTACACAATGAACAGTTTTTCATTTACTGAGCCATGGCTTGGTGGTAAAAAACCTGTACAATTTTCTACTCAATTATCCCAGACTAAACAGTTCCTTTATAATCCTGTAACAAGAAATGCAGACAAAACAAGGTCTTTCAATATTAGTGGGATTTCTGTTGGATTAGCTAAAAGATTATCTGTTCCAGATGATTACTTTACCTTATCGCAAGCTGTAAGTTTCCAGTATTATGATTTGAATAATTATAATACAGGTCTTTTTACTTTTGGTAATGGTTCTTCAAATAATTTAGCTTACACCCTTGGTTTAAGTAGAAACAATACTTACACTGATCCTATATACCCTACAGGAGGTTCTAGTTTTAGTTTTTCTGCTAAATTCACATTCCCTTATTCTTCTGTTAATAATGTTGATTACTCAGCTTTAAAAACTGAAAGACAAGACTTAGTTAATCAATTAACAACTGATCCGTCTAATACTTCTGCTTCAGAAAGAATAGCTGTAATTGATCAGGAAAAATTTAGATGGTTGGAGTATTATAAATTCAAATTCAAAGGTGAGTGGTATACCGCACTTACAAAGAAATTAGTTTTAAAACCAACATTTGAATTCGGGTTTTTAGGTGCTTATAATAATGATAGAGGTATAGTGCCTTTTGAAAGGTTTTTTCTAGGTGGAGATGGACTTGGGACATACAGTCTAGATGGAAGAGAAACAATAGCATTAAGAGGGTATCCTAATCAATCATTATCATCCCAAGATGGAGGCTCCATTTACAACAAATATTCATTAGAGCTTAGATATCCAATTAGCTTGGGTCAACAAGCTAAAGTATATGCTCTAGCATTTATGGAAGGCGGATATTCGTTTAATAATTTTAGAGACTACAATCCATTTGAATTAAAAAGATCTGCCGGTTTAGGAGTTCGATTGTTTATGCCTCAATTTGGATTACTAGGTATTGATTTTGGACATGGATTTGATTCGCTTCAAGGCGAAACAGATAAGCACGGATGGGAAACACACTTTATCATAGGACAAAATTTCTAAAAATATACTATAAATATAAATTAGGCGTTAATAAATAAACTCTTCAGTTATTAAAGATTATAAAAACATATTATTTTTTTGTATCGTTATTTATGGTACCATCGCCTTGGCTCAAAAAGGAGTAAGAATAGGATACATCGATACTGAATACATATTAGAAAACATCCCTGAACACCAAGAAATAAGCCAGCAACTAAACTCGAATGTTGGAAAATGGAAAAAAGAAATAGAAGGTAGAGAAAAAGAGATTAAAAATAAACGGGATATCTTAAATAAAGAACGAGTTTTACTAACACCTGAGCTAATACAAGAAAGAGAAGAAGACTTAAAGATTGAAGAAGAAGAAGTTTACGAATATAAGCAAGATAGATTTGGACCAAATGGTGATTTTATATTACAAAAAAAACAATTAATTCAACCAATTCAAGATCAAATATTCTTAGCTATACAGGAAATTGCAAAAACTAAAAAATACGACTTTATTTTTGATAAATCAGCAGATATTGTTATGCTTTACTCTGATAAAAGATATGATATTAGCGAACAAATTCTTCGTACCATCCTTAGGTCCAACAACCAAAAACAAGTAGAATCAAGAAGAGAAAAAAAGAAACTTGAAAATGAATCTATTGTTTCTAAATCTAATGTTGAAGATCCTAGAAAAACAGAGCTTGAAAATAAAAAAAGAATAGCTGAGGAGAGAAGAAATAAAATATTACAAGATAAAGAGGCAAAAAAAATTGAAGCAGAGGAGAAAAGAAGAGAAATGATTGAAGAGAGAGAACTTAAAAAGAATGAAGCAGAACAAAAAATAAGTAAACTCATAGAAGAAAGAGAAGCTAAAAAAAAGGAAGACATAGAAAATAAAAAAAGGATTCTTGAAGAAAGAAAAAAGAAAAAAGAAGAAGTTGAAGTAAAAAGAAGAAAATCTATTGAAGATAAAAAAGAAGTTAAAGATATAAATTCTTCCAATTCAAGTGTCAGAGAAAAACTATTGTTAGATAGGAAGAAAAAGGTAGAAGAAAGCTTAAAAACTGAGACTCCAAAAAAAATAGAAAAAAATGAAGATTCAACTCCTACAATTGAAGAAAGAAAAAAATTGCTAGAAGAAAAGAAGAAAAAAATACTTGAGGCTAGAAAAGCTAAATTAGATGCTAAAAAGATCTCAAAAGATAGTACCTTTACAAATAATTAATAACAACAGATAAAATTGTATCATGAAAAAAATTAATAAAATAATTCTTACTGCTGTAATTGCTTTAAGTTCACTTAATTTTACTTTTGCCCAAAGCAAAGTAGCACACATCAACACACAAGAATTAGTAGCTTCAATGCCTGAAATGAATACGGCTAAAGCTGAATTAGAAAAATTAGCTAAAACGTATGAGACTGATATTCAAACGATGGCTGCTGAACTTCAAAGTAAAGTAAAACAATACGACACTGAAGCTCCAAATCAAACAGATGAAGAGAATCAAAAAAGATTACAAGAGGTTCAAGGAATGGAACAAAGCATAAGACAATACCAACAACAAGCTCAGTCTGATTTACAAAAGAAAGAATTTGATTTATTAAAGCCTATCTCAGAAAAAGCTCAAGCAGCCATCATAACGGTTGCAAATGCTCAAGGATTTGATTACGTATTAGATTCTACACAAGGACAAGGAGTAATTTTAGCAAATGGTAAAGACTTAATGGCTGACGTTAAAAGTGAATTAGGGTTCTAATATCATTAGCTCACATAATAATATTTTAAAAAAAGCTATCTTAATTAGATAGCTTTTTTATTTTTACAATATGGCTAACAATCATCCTATAGGCTTATTTGATTCAGGAATTGGTGGAATTTCCATTTATAATGAAATCAAAAAGACACTTCCTCTAGAAAACACAATTTATATTGCTGACAATTTAAATGCACCATATGGTAAAAAAAATGAAGAGGAAATAATACAATTAAGTATTAAAAATACTCAGAAACTACTTGACCTTGGTTGTAAGTTGATCGTTGTTGCTTGTAATACTGCCACAACAAATGCCATAGAGGTTTTAAGAGAAAAGTTTAACATTCCTATAGTTGGGATTGAACCATCAATTAAACCGGCAATGCTTAAAACAAAAACCAATAATATTGGAGTTTTAGCAACTGAAAAAACTTTATCTAGTAATTTATTTCAAAAGACTAGTAGCAGGTTTTCAAAAGGAATAAATATCCATGAACAAATTGGTTTCGATCTAGTTAGGATTATTGAAGAAAATGGAATAAATGATGAATTATTAAATCTAAAATTGAAAGGGTATATTCAGCCCATGTTGAGCTACAACATAGATCATTTGGTTCTCGGTTGTACTCATTATTACTTTTTAAAAGATATTTTAAAAAGTATTTTACCTAGTGAAGTTAAAATATTGGATTCCACTAAAGCAGTAAGTAATAGAGTTCAACATTTATTAAATGAGTATAATATTAGTTCAAATACATCAACGGCCAGAAACATATTTTTATGTACAGGTAATGATAATGTAATTAGAAAGTTCCTAAGTAGTGAAGATAAAATAAGTAGGATTTCTACTTAGTTTATTCCTGGGCAGTTGCAATCATACTTTTGCTTTTTACAGCCTAGGTTAATTCCAAGAGTAATTTGATGGTAACCTCCGTTATCAAATACGATAGAATTAGACTGGTAAGAGTAGGTATATGCAAACACAAAATTTTCAAAATCAACTCCAACAATAGGAGTGATATATTGAAGATTTTGAGTTTTAACTTGATCATTTAATCCAAGGTATTCAGCTCCTTCAAAACTTCTTCGATATGACAGACCTCCCCAAACTTTTCCAAACTCAGTTTCTCTATAAACTTTAAAGTTTATATCTACAAAAGATTCTTTAGAAGATTCTTTGTAAGCGTATAATATAGAAGGCTCATAACTCCAAGAACTTCCAAATCCACCAAATACATTACCAGTAGATAGTAAATAAGATCTAGAATTATCGTATGAATAAATACCTAACTCGTTTGAGTTTATACCATCATTTTTTAGAAAATTCTTAAAAGTAGCGTGTGCATAAAAATCCAAATAGTGATATGAAAATCCAAAATCAAGATTAAAATCAGTAGAGCTTTGTGTAATTCCAGAAACTAAGGGGTCAAAGCCATCAAATAAGAACGAAGACTCATCTAATTTATATTGCATCATCCCTGCACTAAGACCAAAAGATAACATATTTAGATCTAACCTATTTCTTGAGAAAAGTAAATGATGTGCATAAGTTAAATAGGCTCCAGTTTGTGAATGATAACCATTTTTATCATTGAATACTATAGCTCCTATCCCAGATTTAGAATCCCCAATACGTCCATTATAACTAATGGTTTGTAGATTAGGAGACTCACTTTGATCCAGCCATTGTTTTCTACTAGTTATTCTAACTTTATTACAGTTAGCGACTCCTGCCATTGACGGATGTAATAAATAATAGTTATCAGTTAAATAATCAGAATATATAGGAATTCCTTCTTGTGAGAATATAAATTGAGAACTAAGTATAAAAAAAGCAGTACAAAGTAAATGTTTTTTAAGCGTCATTTTTATCAATTAATCAGTCCAAATATATAAATTTTTAATGGATTTATATGTTTGATCATTCTTTTATCTTCAATGAGGATTCATTATTTTTGTAAAAAAATTATAATGAAAAAATATAAGGTTTCAATCAATGAGACAAGTAATAAGTTTATAGTAAAATTTGAAACAAATTTTTTCTTGACTAATCATCAGAATTATGAATATAATAATATCGATGATGCTTTAAACTCACCTTTAGCTCAACAACTATTTTACCTTCCATTTGTAAAAAAAATATATATATCATCAAATTTCATAGCTATTGAAAGATATAATATCGTAGAATGGAATGATGTACAAAACGAGGTTGCTGAGCAAATAGAAAATTATCTGAACGAAGGTAAAGATGTTGTGAATGATATTGAAGGGGTAAAAAAAACAGCAGTAACTGTTTACGCGGAAAGTACCCCAAACCCATCTGCAATGAAATTTGTATCTAATAAAAATCTAGTTAATTCACTTTTTGAATTTACATCAATTGACCAAACTTCAAAAAGCCCATTGGCAAGAGGATTATTTAATTTTGCATATGTGAAAGGTGTGTTTATTGAAAAAAACTATATATCCATTACCAAATATGAAATTGCCGCATGGGAAGAAATAACTATGGAACTAAGAGAGTTTATTCGATCTCATATTGAAGACGGTAAGCCTATTGTAGAATTAGATTCTAACGATATCATCTCACATTCTGAAGATCAAAAAACGAAAGAATTTGACAAACTAGATGATATTTCTAAAGAAATTATAAATATTTTAGAAGAATATGTAAAACCAGCAGTTGCGGCTGACGGAGGAAATATTCAATTTAAATCTTATGATGCAGATTCTAAAAAGGTGTCTGTAATTCTTCAAGGTGCTTGTAGCGGTTGTCCTTCTTCTACATTTACACTAAAAAATGGAATTGAAAACATGTTAAAAGAAATGTTAGCTGGTAAAGTTGATTGTGTTGAAGCAATAAATGGTTAAACCAATAACTTGAATTAAGTTTTTGTACTTTTAAATAAAATGAAAATAAAATTATTTTACTTCTTATCTCTATTGTTAATTATAACCGCTTGTGAAAACAAAGAATCTAAAAAAATGAGCAACAATTTAATTAATGAAACAAGTCCCTATTTACTCCAACATGCATATAATCCTGTTGATTGGAATCCTTGGGATTCAAAATATTTAGATCTTGCAAAAAAGGAAAATAAACTCATTATTATTAGTGTTGGATACTCAGCATGCCATTGGTGTCATGTAATGGAGAGAGAGAGTTTTGAAGATACCATTGCTGCAAAATTAATGAATGAAAAATATATTTCTATCAAGGTAGACCGTGAAGAAAGGCCAGATGTAGATAATGTTTATATGAACGCCGTACAGCTTATGACTGGTAGTGGAGGTTGGCCCTTAAATGTAGTAACACTTCCAGATGGAAGACCAATTTGGGGAGGTACATATTTCACAAAAGATCAATGGATTAATGCGCTTGAACAAATTTCTAAACTTTATAATGACGATCCTGAGAGACTAATTAGCTATGCAGATCAATTAGAAGAAGGAGTAAAATCTTTAGACGTAATAAATTTAAATGAGACAACTCCTGATTTTAATTTAAATATCATGCAAGATTATCTAAACACTTGGTCTACAAAGTTTGATATGGATTATGGTGGCTCTAAGGGCATGCCAAAATTTATGATGCCTAATAACTTACACTTTTTATTAAAATATTCTTATCAGACTGAAAATAAAGAAATTCAAAAATTTGTTGAACTTTCGTTAGAAAAGATGGCATTCGGAGGTGTGTATGATCAAGTTGGAGGAGGGTTTTCAAGATATTCTATAGATGACAAATGGCATATACCTCATTTTGAAAAAATGTTATATGATAATGCGCAATTGATTAGCTTATATTCAGATGCTTATAAATTGACAAAAAACAGCCTATATAAAAATGTAGTTTATGAAACCATTGGCTTTATAAATTCAGAACTAAAAGACAGTAGTGGTGGATATTACTCATCTTTAGATGCAGATAGTAAAACAGATGAAAATGTTTTAGAGGAAGGAGCCTTTTATGTATGGACTAAAGAAGAGTTGATTAAAGTTCTAAAAGAGAAGTTTACGCTATTTTCTGATTATTATAACATAAATGAATTTGGATACTGGGAAGCCAATAAGTATGTACTGATAAGAAATCAAAAGGGTGTAGAAATTGCCTCTAAATATAATATTTCAGAGGATGAATTAAATCAATTCATTCAAAGTTGTAAATCTGAGTTAATTAAAGTTAGAAACAAAAGAATAAAGCCTAGGCTTGATGACAAAATTTTATCTTCCTGGAATGGATTAATGATTAAAGGATTTGCAGATTCATACAAAGCATTTAATGAACCTGATTTTTTAGATGCAGCTGTTAAAAATGGAGAGTTTATTGTGAAAAATTTATTACAAAAAGATGGGCAACTATTACGTAATTATAAGAATAATAAGGGTTACATAAATGGATATTTGGAAGATTATTCAGCAGTTATATCTGGGTTTATTGCTTTACACGAAATCACCCTTGATGACAAGTGGTTGAAATACTCTAAAAAAATTACCGACTACGTATATAATCACTTTTACAATGAAAAAACTAAGATGTTTTATTTTACATCTGATTTAGATGAAAAACTTTTATCAAGGACTGTCAATTTTAGAGATAATGTCATTCCTTCAAGTAATTCAATTATGGCTAATAATTTATTTTTTCTTTCACACTACTTTGATAATGAATATTATTTAGAGACAGCTAAATCAATGTTAAATAATATCTCACCTGAATTTGATTTATATCCTGATGGCTTTTCTAACTGGTTAGATTTAATGCTAAAATTAAGTGATTCTTTTTACGAGGTTGCAGTTGTCGGAGAGGATGCATTAATTAAAGCAACCGAAATTAATAAAAACTTTAAGCCTAATAAATTAATCATAGGCAGTTTAATTGAAAGTGATTTACCTCTCTTAGAGAACAGATATGTTGATGGTGACACATTTATATATGTTTGTGTAAAGAAAGCTTGTAGGTTACCTGTAAAAACTTCTGAAGAAGCTCTTGAGTTTATTAATTAGAATTTAATTTATTTCCGATAAACTCTTTTAAATAAAAGGGTTCAAAATTAGCCGTATTTTCAAAATCATTAGACATAAATTTAATGTAAGCCAATTTTCCAATTTCAATTGAAGAAGGTAATTTATTATCAACAAAAATAGCGTTAGAATTATCAATTATACTTTTGGTTTTATCGTTTGCGTTCCCAAAAAAATATACTTTATTTTTTATTAAATATTCTTGAAAAGAATCTTTTGTCAAAATTTCAGCTTTAGTTTCCCTTATTTTATTAAAGTTTTGATCGTAGACTGAAGAGTAAACTTCCATTCTTCTGGCATCAATAAGTGGTATTATATATCCATTAGAAGATTCAATCTGATGTGCAAAAGCGTCAAGAGTATCCACAGAAATTAATGGTATCCCTAATGCAAAACATAACCCTTTAGCAGATGACACTCCTATTCTAAGTCCCGTATAAGACCCGGGTCCTTTACTGACACTTACAGCAGAGAGATCTTTGGGAGATACTTTTGAGTCTGCTAGGAGATCATTAATAAATACATGTAACCTTTTTGAATGAGAATAATTTTCATCATTTTCCTGTTTGTAAGAAACTAGTTCAGAGTCCTTAAATAAGGAAACTGAACAGTTGGTTGTAGAGGTTTCTATGTTTAGAATATAATTCAATCTGTAATTATTTACCCATATAAAAATCTAAAACCTTAATTTTAAATATAAAATCATACTTAGAATTAATAAGCGATGACTTTGCATTTAATAATCTAAATCTCACCTGCTCTAAATCAATAGTATTGATTGCTCCTAGCTGATACCTTTGCTGAGAGTTTTCAAAAGCTAACTGTTGAGATTGTAATGATTTTTTTGCTGCTTGATAAGATTTTAAAGCAGCACTTGCATCTGTGTAAGCTCTTTGTACTGTTGCTTCAACATTGAGCTTTGCTTGTATCAATCCCAAATCTGAGTTATTTTCTTGAATTTTAGATTTAGCAACATTTGTTTTAATTTGATTTCTTGAGAATATTGGAACACTAATATTCATATTTAGACTGTGTCCTTTATTGTCATTTATCTGTTGAAAAAAAGAATTATCAGAAGTTAAGTTGGAGAAATTTGCACTAGCATTAAAACCATAACCAAATGAAACACTTGGCATGTATGCGCTCTTAGAAATTTTTGTGTTATATTTTGCTAAATCTATGTTGTTATTTGCAACTTTTATTTCATTTCGGTTTACTAACGCATAATTTAAAACAGGCTTAATATCAGTGTATAGTAAATTTTCTGAAGGGACTTCTACGTCAATTGAAACAACATTAAAACCTTCTAATGGAATCTGTAATATTTGAGATAAATTTAATAAAGATAATTTATAGTTATTTTGAGCAGTTGTTAAATTCTGCTCATCTAAACTAAGTGTAGCCTCTGCATCAATAATATTTGCTTGAGGTTGAACTCCAGCTTCAACTAAGTTTTTAATCTGCTCTAATTGTTTGAATGAAAATTCATATTGTGATTTAGCTAAAGCTAAATTCTCTTTACTAAAAAGAATGTTTAAATAGTTATTGGCAACATTTAAAGAAACATCATCTTTAATTTTATTAAGCTCATTTTCACTTCTCTCCAAGTTAACCTTAGATTGTCTTAAGATGTTTAAGTTTCTAAATCCATTAAATACGGTCTGAGATAAATTAAAGCCAACACTTGAAGAATTAAATGTTCTATCAGCAAATTCTCCAGGATATAACTCTACTGTTCCTATACTCATAGATTGATTAAGGTTAGAGCTAAGTGATGGTAAAAAATTTCCTTTATTAGCAATAATGTCTTGGTCATTGGAAAGAATTGTGTTTTGTGCCTGTAAAATTGAAATGTTATTTTCTAAAGCATAATCCACACACTCTTGCAAATCCCAAAACTTTTCTTGACTTATAGAAGTAGTAATGGAAAATACACTTATTACTATTATATATATATATTTCATAATCTTATTAATTAATATTAGTTATTTAGAGTCAGGTCTTCTTTCTCCTTCACCGCTTTCATCATCTTCTAAAACTTTATTCCAAACTTTAATTTTATCATTTTCCTCAATACCCTCTAAAACTTCAACACTAATACCGTCAGAAATACCAATAGTGATATCTTTTTTGACAAATACTCCATCATCATTTAAAATTTCTACAAATGGTTTTTCAGTAAATCTGTTAAACTGAATTAAAGACTCTTTAATACACAAAGAGTTTTCTGTATTTTCAATTTCTATTATTGCATTAGCACTGTAACCAGCTCTAACTCTTGAGGTAGGTATTTCAACATTTGCTTTAATTTTAAATTGTACAGCACCATTTGCTTCGATTCCTTTTGGAGCAACAAATGTTAATTTAGATGGAAACTCCTCTTCACCTAATGCTCCAAGAACAACCTTAATATCTTTACCTTCCTCTAATTTTCCTACTTCTGCTTCATCAACTTGACCTTCAAAAATCATAATGCTCATATCAGCTACAGTGGCTATGGTTGTACCAGCATTAAAGTTATTACTTTCAATTACTTGATTTCCTTCTCTAACTGGAATTTCTAAAATAGTACCAGAAATTTGAGCTATTATATTTGTGTTTGCCGAACCACCTCCAGAAAGTGAGCCCTGTTTAACTATTTTAAAAACATTTTGAGCCTCAATGTATGATTCATTAGCTTGATTTAAGGACAACTCTGAATTCTCATAATCTTGTTTAGAAATAACACCTTTATTAAAAAGTTCTTTGCTTCTTTCAAATAATTTTTTGGAATTTTCGTAAGATAGTTTAGAGGAATTAATTCTACTCTTTGCGCTTGTTAGACTCTGCTCGTTAGGAACAACTCTTATTTTGGCAATTAAATCTCCCTTTTGTATCATGTCTCCTTCTTCAACATAAATCATATCTACGATTCCTGTTACTTGAGGTTTTAGTTCAATTTCATCCTCTGGATTTAATTTTCCAGTAGCAACCACATTTGTGTTTAACGATGTATAAAAAGGAACCTGTGTTTCGTATTCAATAATTGATTTTGAATTTGCATCGCTAAAATATTTTAGCACAAAAAATAATGCGACTAGTCCCGCAGCTATTAAAGTAATTCTAGTTGGTTTATTCATTTTATTTTATTTTTAAAATTTATTCTTCTCTTAATGCTTCAATTGGTTTTATACTTGTTGCTCTTCCGGCTGGAATTAATCCAATAAGTGTTCCAAATATTACTAATATTATTAGGGATATAAAAACAATAAAAATTGATACAGACGGATTAACAAGAACAGATTCTGGTCCTTGTCCAAATAAACTATTCATAGCAATTAAAATCCAGCCTCCAGAAATTATCCCAAAAATTCCTGCAATAATAGTAAGAAAAACTGCTTCTAAAACTATTTGTCTTTTAATTTCAAATGGAGTTGCACCAAGGGCTCGTCTAATTCCTATTTCTTTAGTACGTTCTTTTACAGTAATAAGTAATATGTTTCCAATAGCAAAAACTCCAGCAATTAATGTAGCAATACCCACAAACCAAGTTAAAAACTGCATTCCAGTTAAAAACCCTTTAAATTGCTCAAACCTTTCTCCTAAATTAAAACTACCAAAAGCTCTATTATCGTTTGGGTGTACTTTATTCATGTTTCTTAATAGTAACTTAGCGTCATTTTCAATTTGCTTAATGTTATAATCTGGCTTGCCTGTTATAGTTAACCAACCTACATTATCACCTTGATTATATATTTGCTGAAAAGTAGTAAAGGGGATATGCATTGAACCACCAAAATCAAAATCACCTTGCTTAAACACACCAACTACTTTGAAATTTATATTATTAACAGTTATATATTCTCCAACAGCATTTTCATCTTTTTCAAAGATTTGTTTATACACATCATCATTGATAACTACAATTTTTTTGTTTAAATCAATATCATTTTGATTTATCCATCTCCCGCTAATTAAGTTCTTTTTTTGAATTTTATCCAAAATTGGAAAATCTCCAGAAACCCCGAAACTTCCAGATAAAAACTTTCTAACTACAAGTGCTTGATTTTGATTTCTAGGGACTACTAACTCAA
>Ga0209198_1000590_pt1 | contig 31974 bp, 26 predicted proteins | sample COGITO_mtgs_1105_2_FD_184804 | JGI IMG/M metagenome (GOLD analysis project Ga0209198, IMG submission 184804) | Pelagic marine microbial communities from North Sea - COGITO_mtgs_110519 (SPAdes) (version 2) | ecosystem: Environmental > Aquatic > Marine > Epipelagic ...
AATTTACTACTAACCGCCCTATGAAATATAGATGATGTTACCCAACGTTTTCTTTTCTTAACTGGTTTCTTTTCAATACAAATTTTGCTATTCCACCACTTAAATAGACTTAATATAACGCCATTGTAAATAAGTTATATAAAAAATGGTAAGCATTTACCTACCATTCTTTTCAAAATCGACCGCTTCGCGGAAATAAATTGTTAAAAAGCCCGAACAGCCCTCACAAGGTTAAGACCGCTCTTAGCGGCAAAGCCCCGGAACCCACTGCTGCTGAAAGCCACTCCCCTCGAATCGAAGTCAGAGTTCTCCGTAGAACTCCAATAGCCGCCGCTACTAGAAAAACCGCCAACATTTCCTAAGCCCAAAGCATTTCCTTGACCAATATTTTCATACATTAGGCTCAATTCATCAAGTGAGGGTAAAAACCAATCGTCAAACCCATTTAATGAAAGATTAGCACAAATATCAGCCGCTGTTCCACCTGTAGCACATCCAGCTTCTATGTCAATAGTGTTTTGAGCTCCTGTACCTACGGCTATTCCATCTGCCCCTGTTATTGTTGTACCAAAACATCCCCACTCAGCAAATGTACTTTGGTCTACTAGAGCAGTAACTAAACCTTTGGTGTTATCCATAGGGTCTATCCAAAAGACAATACCACCATTTATAAAGTCTCCTATTTCTATTGGTGGTGTCTCTAAAGCTGCAATTCTAGCCTCTAATGACGCAATTAAAGCAGCATTACTTGTAATTTCATTTGCTTGTGCTGTTGTAATTACTGTTTGGTCGCCTGTGTTTGTTCCAGAAAGGTTACCCAAATTAGTAATATCTGTTGATGTAATGTTTGCAGCTTGGCTTGCTGAATAAGTAGGGTCGGTTTCTGTTATACTCACTCCACCAACAATGCTATCTGCTACATTTGCGTGCAATGCATAAGGTACACTTAATAACTGGCTAGTACCTGTTATCGTATAGTTAGTCCCTCCTGTAGGGTCTGTTTCTGTTTGTATAAAAAACGGTCCATTTGCCCAATCTATTGTTGAAAAATCATCTGAAGTAGTTCCCGTGCCTATTTCTAAACTTACCAATCCGTTTGCATTGGTGGTAGGAGCATGTGTTTCGGTATATACGACTGTGCCACTTGTACTTCCTTGTAATATGCTTATTTGCATTCCTACGGTTGTAGAGCTTACTAGAACATTACTGCTGTTTCTTACCACTGCTTGGTAACTCATTTTTTCTGGAGCCTGAGCCCATACGCTGACAGTCATTAATAATACTGCTGCTATTGTAAATATTCTTCTCATATTATTTTAGTTTTTAATGATTTTAAATGTTTTTACTACTTGATTATCTTTTATTACGTTTAAAAAGTAAGTAGCGGTTGGTTGTTCTTCTAGATTTATGTTAGTGGTATTGTTACTTACTTTTTTGTTTTCAATCACCCTTCCTTGTAAATCATATAGTTGGTAGCTCAAATTTGAGTTGTCGTCTGTTTTTAAGGTTAAATAATTGATAACAGGATTGGGATAAACCGATAGTTCCAAATTAATAGAAATTTCGTAAAGTTGTTGAACGCCTTGGGCTAAGCTTCCGTTTGTTCCAGTAGCTGTAGTGTAAACTACTTGTCCTACCGAGTAACTAGATGTTCCGCCTGTCCCTGTTGCCTCACCACCAGCGACAGTTGGGCTTTCTTGTGCTTGTAGTCCTCCTAATCCTAGTAGGAGAAAAGTAACGGTTGCAAGTCTCTTTTTTTGTTTCATAATTGTTATTTAATTTTTAACCGTGCAAAGATATTATTATGCAGTTTTTATTGGCTTTGGCATGTTGGGTAACACACAGCTAACCGCCGTGCGACGTTAGGAGCATGGACTGTTAGCTGATGTTAGGTTTAGTCTTTTGTTTTTTTATCTCTTAAAAGATGAAAAAATCTTTACAAAAAAGACGGAGTCCGAAAAAATAAACCATGAACAGGTACGCAAGCCATTCCATAAAACTCAAATCAAATAGCCCTTTATATGTCTTTATAATGGATGTTTGATTTGAAGATAATAAACGCTTTTAACCTAAAATTTTTACAAAGTACTTGATTTTCTCAAAAAAAATCAGTTACTTAGTTAAGTTTTTATAACATTCACAATGTTTGAAAGAGCTATCTTTCACAGTGTAACTGAAAAAACTTAACCCCTAAATTTATGCAAATTCAAATTTTAGGTTAAATAACAATCATTCTTTTTTATGGAACGGATTTACCATTTTATTTTTTGGATTAAATCCTAACACTTGTATAAACCCTATTGTTGATATATTGCCTGTAGCAACACAATTCATTTTCAATAAAATTCAACGTAAAGGTCTTACTTCTTTTGTAGCAAAAGAAAATTATTCGTTGAAAGCCCGTTTTCTGTCGGTGAATGGTTGTTATCTGTCGGTGAATGGAAAAAAGGGCTAAGAAATTATAGTGTTTTTAAAAAAAATAGTGGCATTAGGGCATAAAAAAACTTATCCGTTGGCAAAGTCTCCCGATTTTGAGGTAATCATAATTATTGTTTTTTGTTACCTCTTATTTTACTTCTTTTAATGAGTTTTTTTATACATCTTGTTCCGTTGAGTCAGGAGGCTTTGAGATAATAATAATTTTACTCCTACTGTTTCTTTTTATTTTATTGTGTCATCAGAGTCGGGAAGCTTTGGAGCGGGGGTAAATCATTCGTTGCTACATGTGTGTAAATCTCTCTGGTCTTAAGGGAATTATGGCTCAATAAAATTTGAATGTATCCTAAATGGATACTTCCAAGACGAATTTAATAAAAGACTAAAAGGTATGATATATGTCAGTTTTTAGTATAATAGTAAAGGTCATCTTTGTGGTTTATTTAATTTTTAAAAAGATTTAAAGATGGTTTTACCTAAATCAATACACACCTTTCATATTCCAGTAATGGGATTAGCTTATACCATAGACAGTCCAATTCGTGTCTCTCAATATGGGATTTCTTCTGTAATATCCATTATTGACGATGAGCTTATGGAAAAAATGAATGCGTTTTACAGTGAAAAATTCAATCTACCATATCAAGAAATATCAAAAAAAGTACAGGATTATCGTGCCAAACGAATTACTTCCTATTTAAATTTAGTGGATACTATCGTTAAAGAAAATTTTTCGAAATTAAAAACAGAATTGACAGAAACCAAATTGGCTTTAGAAAACTTCAGAGCTACCTTGCCAAATAAATCCAGCATTAAGAAGGGGATTACCAATTTATTGGATCAGGGTGCACTGAAGGGGAGCATCTTAAACTACTTAGAAAGGCATTTAAAAGCTGGTGATATTGATGTGAATATCATGACAAAATTGGATAAAGATAATTTTCTTAAAGGCGAACAATTACCAGTTGAATTTAACGATGCACATGCTTCGCTTCGTGGTTTTGCGAATAGTAATTTAAACTCATCAGTTGTGTTATCGGCAGGAATGAACCCAAGATTATACAGTTACTTTGAAAAATTTAACGATTTTTTTCCAGATAGTCAAGGTCAATTAAAAAAGAAGATTGTTCTTAAAGTCAGCGATTATCGTTCGGCTACTATTCAAGGAAAATTTTTAGCTAAAAAAGGGCTTTGGGTTTCGGAATATCGCATCGAGTCTGGTTTAAATTGTGGTGGACATGCCTTTGCAACAGATGGCCTTTTATTAGGACCTATTTTAGAGGAATTTAAAAACAAAAAAGCAGCATTAATACAAGATACACATGATCTTTTTGTGAAAGCCTTAAGTCTAAAAGAATTGGTTGTTCCAGAGCAACATTTAGATTTAAGAATTACTGTTCAAGGGGGGGTTGGAATAGCAGATGAACACGAATTTTTGCTTGAAAACTATCAGGTTGATTCTGTAGGTTGGGGGACTCCCTTTTTATTGGTTCCAGAAGCCACATCTGTAGATAAACATACCAGGGCATTACTAGCAAATGCGAAAGAGAAAGATTTGTATTTAAGTGATATTTCGCCCTTAGGAGTTCCTTTTAACACGATAAAAGGAACGACAAATGAGTACCACAAACAAAAACGTGTCGATAACAATAAAGCAGGAAGTTCGTGTCCAAAAAAATATTTGGCATTGAGCAAAGAATTTGATGCAGAAGGTATTTGTACAGCTTCAAAAAAATATCAAGACGTGAAACTGCAAGAATTAGAGGCTAAAAGATTTGAAGTATCTCCAAATATGTATGAAAACGCCAAAGCTAAAATAAACGAAAAAGCTTGCCTTTGTGTAGGTTTGGCCAATGCGTCTTATTTGGAAAACGATATTAAAATAAAAGGTCAGGAGCAAGGTGTTGCAATTTGTCCAGGACCAAATATGGCTTATTTTGATAAGGAAGTGTCGCTCTCTAAAATGATGCAACATATTTATGGAAATGGGTCTGTACTTTCACATATAAATCGTCCAAACATGTTTGTCAAAGAATTAAAAATGTATGTGGATTATTTTAAAAATGAAATAGTAGCTATTTCAGAAGAAGTTACGACCAAACAAATTAAGAAATGGAAAGCTTTTAAAAGCAACTTATTTAATGGAATTACTTATTATCAGGAATTGTTTCTAACGTCTATATCTTCTGAAAGCACCAATATTCAAAAGGAACTTCAGTTTTATAAGGAAGAACTGATTGCAGTTACTATACCAGAATTGGAATAATTATATGGTTTAAATTTTCTTTTTTTTTAAAAAAATGAAACGTAAAGGTCTTACTTCTTTTTCTAACAAAAGGAAATTTTTCGTTGAAAGCCCGTTTTCTGTTGGTGAATGGAAAAAAGAGCTAAGAAATTATAGTGTTTTTTAAAAATAATGGCATTAGGGCGTAAAGAAACTCTCCGCTGGTGAGCGAATCTTTCGCGTTCCCAAATAAAGCTTCCTAAACCCATGAAAGGATCCGTACGGCATGCCTTTAAGCATGTTGTTTCACAATCAGTTTTTTAAATCTGATTTCCATGAAACTTTCATGACGAGATTTCGATATCCAATTTTATGACCATAATGGAAGTTACCGAGGATCCAAAATGAACAAGTTCAGTACAAGTAAAAAAACAAATCCGAAAGCCACATGAAATGTATTGCGTATCTCTTGGTAAATTATAAAAAAGATGTATATTTGCACCCGCATTTTCATTGAGTTAATGCAAAACAATAAGTATTAATACGCAAAAAAAATAGTATGTACGCAATCGTAGAGATAGCAGGGCAGCAGTTTAAAGTAGCAAAAGACCAAAAAGTATACGTTCATCGTTTACAAGGAGAAGAAGGATCAAAAGTAACTTTTGATAACGTTCTTTTACTTGATGACAAGGGAAGTGTAACTATTGGCGCCCCAGCTATAAAAGGAGCTTCAGTAACAGCTCAAATTTTAAGTCACTTAAAAGGTGATAAAGTAATCGTTTTCAAGAAGAAAAGAAGAAAAGGGTATCAAAAGAAAAACGGACATAGACAGTATTTAAGCGAGATTCAGATTGAATCTATTGCTGCGACTGGTGCAAAAAAATCAGTAAAAACAGCAGCAGCTCCAAAAAAGGAAGCAGCTCCAAAAGCTGAGGTAAAAGAAGCGACAACAGATTATAGTTCTATGACTGTTGCAAATTTAAAAGCAGCTGCTAAAGAGCAAGGTATCTCTGGATATACTTCTTTAAAGAAGGCTGAATTAATTGAGGCTTTAACGAAATAAGAAATTCAATTTTAAAACCATAACATCATGGCACATAAAAAAGGAGTCGGTAGTTCGAAGAATGGTAGAGAATCAGAATCGAAACGACTAGGAGTAAAAATATTTGGTGGACAAGCTGCAATTGCAGGAAACATTATTGTTCGTCAAAGAGGAACAACTCACAATCCAGGAGAAAACGTTTACATGGGTAAAGATCATACTTTACATGCAAAAGTTGACGGGGTTGTTGCGTTCAGAAAGAAAAAGGATAACAGATCTTATGTATCTATTACGCCGTTTGAAGCTTAAGAAATTCTGCTTTTAAGAAACTAAAAAAGTTCAAGCATTTATTTGCTTGAACTTTTTTTTCATTTAAAACAAATCCATTTTGTATTTTTACAATTATACTATAGACATATGAAAGTTATCTATAACTTTTTGGTTTTTATCACTTCTTTGCTACTGCCAGTAATCGCTTTATTTAATAAAAAAATAAAACTTTTTGTTGCCGGAAGAACAGCAACGTTTTCTAAAATCGAACCCCTTAAAAACAAGAAAACAATTTGGATTCATGCAGCTTCTTTAGGAGAGTTTGAGCAAGCAAGACCCATTGTTGAAGAGATAAAAGAGAAGTATCCTGAGCATGCCCTTTTGGTTACTTTTTTTTCTCCTTCTGGATATGAAATTAGAAAAGACTATCAATTGGCAACTGTTGTATGTTATTTACCGCTAGATACAAAAGCGAATGCAAGAAAATTTATAGCAGCAATAAACCCCACTTTGGCAATTTTTATAAAATACGAATTCTGGCCAAATTTATTGAACGAATTAAAACGAGTTGATGTTCCAACCATTTTAGTGTCAGGGATTTTAAGGGAAAAACAACTTTTTTTTCAATGGTATGGTGGTTTTATGAGGGAGTCCTTAAAAGCATTTCATCATTTTTTTGTGCAAGATAAAAATTCTAAAGAATTATTAAACTCCATCAATTTTGAGAATGTTACAATCTCTGGAGATACTCGTTTTGACAGAGTTTCAAAGATTTTACAACAGGATAATACCATCGATTTTATTGATGAATTTAAGAACAATCAATATACCATTGTGGCAGGAAGTACTTGGCCAGAAGATGAAGCGTTACTGGTACATTACATCAATAACGATGCGTTAGAAAACGAAAAATTTATCATTGCTCCTCACAATATGAAGGAAGCGGCAATTTTAGAGCTACAGCAATTGATTCATAAAAAAACAGTTTTATATTCTGAAAAAGGAAATGAAAACCTAAAAGAGTGTGCTGTTTTTATTATTGATACTGTCGGAATTTTAACTAAAATTTATGCAGCAGCAGATGTTGCCTATGTTGGAGGAGGGTTGAAAACAGGTTTGCACAATATTCTAGAGCCCGCAACTTTTGGAATTCCTGTTGTCATCGGAAATACCTACCATAAATTTAAAGAAGCAATAGATTTGGTTGAAATAGGAGGGTGTATTTCAATTAAAAACCAGGAAGAGTTTACAAAGAATCTTCTTCATTTAAAAAATGACGAAGGCATTAGAAAACGAACTGGAAATAGTAATAAAAAATATATTGAAGACAATCTTGGAGCAACAGCATTTATTATGAAGTACCTAAAGGAGGTACTTTAGAGGAATGTAAGTTTTATTGAAATTGTAAAAGGGAATAAATTGCCAGATGAAATGAGTAAATTAATAGATGATTTTGGGAGACACATAGAATATGTAAGATTGGCGGTTACGGATCGTTGTAATTTACGTTGCCAATATTGCATGCCTGCTCACGGAATACCCATTGTACCAAAACAAGAGTTACTGACCTTTAAAGAAATGTATCGTTTGATTCGGGTCTTAACAGAATTGGGCGTTCAGAAAGTGCGTTTAACTGGTGGAGAGCCTTTTGTACGGAAAGATTTTGTAGGGTTTTTAGAAATGTTGTCCTACAATGATTTGTTAGAAGCGATCAATATTACCACAAATGGTGCGCTTATTTCTCATCATATTTCTAAAATTGAACAATTAGAAAAAGTAAAAAACATCAACTTAAGTATTGATAGTTTAAACAGAGAGAAGTTTGCAAAAATTACCAGAAGAGATGTTTTTCCAGAAGTGTATAAAACGTTTGAATTGTTGGAAAAAAGTAGTTTGAATTTAAAACTGAATGTCGTTGTACAATCAGGTTTTAATACAAATGAAATTGTCGATTTTGTGAGATTGACAAAAGATAAAAACGTGGCTGTTCGTTTTATAGAAGAGATGCCTTTTAATGGAAAAGGGCAACGCAAAATGGAAGAAAATTGGACATTAAAGAAGATTTTAAACGAGATTAAAACTGAGTTTGATGTTTCAGAAATTCAATCTGAAAAATCATCAACTTCAAGAAACTATGCAATTGAAAATCACATAGGAACTATTGGCATCATTCCTGCTTTTACCAGAACGATTTGCAATGATTGCAATCGAATTCGAATTACTTCTACAGGAACATTTAAAAATTGTTTGTTTGATGATGGCGTTTTTAATTTACGAGATTTTATAAGAAAAGGCGCCTCTAATGACGATTTAAAAGCCCTCTTTTTATCTTTGGTGAAAGAGAAACCAAAAAATGGGTTTATTGCAGAAGCAAACAGAAAAGCAGGAAGCGTTTCTGAAAGTATGAGTACTATTGGAGGGTAAAAGGGTCATTATTTACTTGTACAAACAACATTTAACAATTACACGATTAAACAAATAAAAAGTGACACATTTAACATGATTTCAGTAGATCAAGCTTTACAAAATGTTTTAAACTCAATTCAAGACTTTGGAGTTGAAGAAGTACCGTTTCTAAAATCTTTAGGGCGGGTTTTAAAAGAACCGGTGCTGGCAGATAGAGATTTCCCTCCTTTTAACAGAGTGGCCATGGATGGAATTGCAATTGATTATACTGCATTCAAAAAAGGACAACGAAGTTTTAATATTGAAGGAATACAAGCTGCAGGAAGCGCTCAAATAACACTTCAAAATACGGCAAATTGTATAGAAGTAATGACGGGAGCCGTCTTGCCAAAGGATGTAAATACGGTTATTAGGTATGAAGATGTTACGATCGAAAATGGGATAGCAACCCTTCATATTGATACTATAAAAGAAGCTCAAAATATTCATGCAAAAGGAAAAGACGGAAAGGTGGGAGCTCTTTTAATTAAAGAAAACACACTGATTTCAGCAGCAGAAATTGGCGTTTTTGCAAGTGTTGGTGCCTCCTTTGTGAAAGTAGCAAAACAGCCAAAAGTACTCATTGTCTCTACGGGAGATGAATTGGTGGGCGTATCCGAAGTTCCTTTAGCTTATCAAATAAGAAAAAGCAACGTTTTTACCTTAGTTTCTTTATTAGAAAAAATACATATTGTTTCAGATACGGCACACATTACAGATGATAAACCGCTGCTTAAATCTAAAATAGCTGGGTATTTAAAAGAGTATGACGTATTGCTTTTTAGTGGAGCAGTCAGTAAAGGGAAGTTCGATTTTCTTCCTGAAATCTTCGAAGAATTAAATGTGGAGAAACGATTTCATAAAGTGGCACAAAGACCAGGAAAACCTTTTTGGTTCGGAAGCGCAGCTTCTTTTTGCATGAATGAGCAAAATGTTTATGAGAATGAAAAAGAAAATAATAAAAAGAACACAATTGTGTTCGGGTTCCCAGGAAATCCGATTTCTACTTTTGTAAATTGCTTGGTGTATTTTTATCCATGGTATTACAAATCTGTGGGAATGGAAATCAAAGAAGAAACGGCAATTTTAGGAGAAGATGTATTTTTCAAGCCCAATTTAATGTATTTTTTACAAGTAAAAATAGCAAGTGAAAATGGCAATTTAGTTGCGTTTCCAATCAAAGGAAATGGTTCAGGAGATTTAGCAAGTTTGGTAAAAACGGATGCATTTATTCTCTTGCCGGATGACCGCACGGAGTTTAAAAAAGGCGCTTTTTTTCCGATAATACGGTATCGGAGTGTTTAGTTTTTAATGCGTAATTTTGAATTGAAAAGGTGTTTAAAAAAACATTGTTTGCGTAAATTATTATACTGGATGTGATGTTTAATAAATCAGCGTACAATTCTTTTCTCTTTGATTGATTTTTATGAAGAATGGAGTGGAATGTAGACCTATTTCTAACATTGATCTAGCACCTTGTCGTCTAGAATTTTTTTCTAAATTAGATGCCGAATAAAATATAAAAGATGAGTAAATTTAGTCATATAAATAAAAAAGGAAATCCCAAGATGGTAACTATTTCTGATAAGAAAATTACCAAAAGAACCGCCATTGCAAAAGCAACCATGTTTTTAGGAAAAACACTCATTTCTCATTTTACAAACGAGGAGTTAATGACTAAAAAAGGACCTGTTTTTCAAACGGCAATTATTGCAGGAATTCAAGGGGTGAAAAAAACATCAGAATTAATCCCTATGTGTCATCCGTTATTGATTAATGGTATTGATATTGATATCAATGTCATTGATTCAGAAAACATAGAAGTGCTATGTGAAGTAGTTATTGAAGGGAAAACAGGTGTGGAAATGGAAGCTTTAACGGGAGTAAATATAACCTGTTTAACTATTTATGATATGTGTAAAAGTAGCAGTCAAGAAATGGTGATCAAGGAAGTGAAATTGTTGAAAAAAACAGGTGGAAAATCGGATATTATAAATGGCTAAACATAAAAAACACACCAATTTAGAAAGACGCAATAACGACAATTTTGCGCCAAACGAAATCGCTATTTTAGGAACAAATTGTGGTGTTATTTCTGATTTAGTGCAGAAAGTTTCTCAAAAATTAACGGACTATAAAGTAGGATACTTTGATGCTTCTCACGCAAAACATGAAGCAAAAAACAGGATATCGGAATTTGTATTTCATCACGAAGGAAATTTGCAAGTAACAACTTCTGGAACGATAAATAAATTTCAACAACGTTTAGATTTTGCACAATTCGATTGTCTTTTTATTAATGGAAATCACTACCAAGGAAGCAAACAAATTTTAATTTTAGATGCCGCTAAAGAAGCCTCTGTTTTAAAAAGATTACCCCAATTAGATAGGATTCAGTTTGTGGTGAAATTGACGAAAGACATTGAATATTTTCATTTCTTAGAAGAACAATATCCAGAGATTAAAAACAGTAAATGTTACAGTATCGATGAGGTTGATGCAATTGCAAATCATATAAAAAAGCTCCTTCAAGAAAAAATTGCTCCCACCAAAGGATTGGTTTTGGTTGGTGGAAAAAGTACGAGAATGGGGCAAGACAAGTCTGAGTTGAATTACTTTGGAAAACCTCAAAAAGAAGTTGCAAAAGGATTGTTGGAGAGTAACAACTTGGAAACGTTTTATTCTGTTCAGAATTCCTCTGGAAAAGAAAACGAGCTTCCTGATACCTTTTTAAATTTAGGTCCTTTTGGCGGAATTTGTTCTGCGTTTCAAAAAGACCCAAATGCTGCCTGGTTTATATTGGCAACAGATGTTCCTTTTGTAAACGATGCAATTATTCAACAAGTATTAAAACATAGAGATCCGAGCAAAGTTGCTACTGCAATTAAGGGAAAAGGAAAAGAATTTCCAGAGCCTTTGATTACTATTTATGAACCAAAAGCGTATCCTATTTTGTTGCAATATTTAGCACAAGGTTACTCTTGTCCTCGTAAAATGCTTATTAATTCTGATGTTAAAATTGTAGAAATTGAGGATGATTTTATTAGAAATATAAATACTCCAGAAGAATTTGAAGTTGCTAAGAAGGAAATAAATAAGTTATAAATTAGTCTTTCTGTTTTAATGTTATTTTGCAGTTGAGTTTACGGTGTATTTACCAAGTTTCTTTCAGTTAAAAATAATGGAAACTTGTTGAAAAAAAGAAATATTTACTTTACTTAAAATCTACAAAAATTGATTAGCTTAAAAAAGATATCTTTAAGAATACGTATATTTATATCAATGATTTTGTTGGTGTTGTTAGCGTCAATATTAATTTTGGCAGTAACTATTTATCAATATGATGAACAGACGAAGGATTATAATATTCAGCGTTTTGAGCGTAAAGAAGCCACAACAAAGAAGACTATTGAGTTAGAATTAAAAAATAAGACGACTTACGCTGTCAACACAGTAAATTTACCTAAAATATTTCAAGAACGGATTTATGAAATCTCTGCGATTAATAAATTAAATATATCAATTTACGATTTACAAGGTAATTTATTGAAATCTTCGATTGCAAGCGCTTTTGAAAAGATAGATTTAAAACCAATTCAAGCAAACCTTCTCACCGAATTGGTGCAAAACTTTAACCATAAAATATTAAAGACAAGAGAAGAAAATGGTATTGGTTATCAATCCTCCTTTTCTTTTATTCATGATTCTAAGTCTAAAAGGATAGGGATTCTAGAATTGCAATTCACGCAAGACAACTCTGAAATTAAAAAAGAGTTGAAAGAATTTATTTTGAGATTAGGTGTAGTGTATGTTCTCATGTTTTTAATTGCAATTGCTATTGCGTACTTTTTATCAAGTTATATTACCCAGTCAATAAAAATCATTTCAGATAAAATGGAGCAAACCCGTTTAAATAAAATCAATGAAAAGATTATTTTAAATAAGGCGAGTTCAGAAATAGAGATTTTAGTAGAAGCCTACAATAATATGATTGATGAATTGGGAGAAAGCGCTGCTAAATTAGCTCGAAGTGAACGTGAACAAGCTTGGCGAGAAATGGCAAAACAAGTGGCTCATGAAATTAAAAATCCGTTAACTCCAATGAGATTGACAGTTCAGAGTTTTGAACGCAGATTTGATCCTTTAGATGCGAAAGCAAAAGATACCCTAAAAGAATTCAGCCAAACTTTAATTCAGCAAATAGATGTAATGACTTCTATCGCTTCTGCTTTTTCTGATTTTGCAAAAATGCCAACTCAAAAAAAAGAACAAATAGAAATTATCAGTGTTGTCAAGTTTGCACTCGATATTTTCACAGAAGAATATGTAATATATCATCCTCAAGAAAAAGAATTATATGCTAATTTAGATAAAACACAATTGATTAGAGTGATCACTAATTTGGTTAAAAATGCAATTCAAGCAACCGATACACAAGAGAACCCTTTAATTGAAGTGCGCGTTTTATCAGAAGATAATAATTTAAAGATTGCTGTTTCTGATAATGGAAAGGGGATTTCTGAAGAGGTGAAAGAGTTAGTTTTTGAACCTAAATTCACGACAAAGACGAGTGGAATGGGATTGGGGCTAGCAATGATAAAGAATATAATTGAAGCATACGACGGTGTTATTTCTTTTAGCTCTACAGAAGGAATCGGAACTGTCTTTACTGTAATTTTGCCAAAGAAATAAAAAAGTTATAAATTGAAGTCCTGAAAAAAATATCGATCAGCTCATCTGGGGGCTATTGAAGTGAATTTTTCATCTAAATTATATAAATAATGAATTTCGAAAACATTTTAGTTCAAAAAAAAGAGCGTTTAGCACTAATAACGATTCATAGACCCAAAAAATTAAACGCCCTTAACAAGGCGACTATAAGTGAGTTGAATGCTGTTTTTGAAGAATTAGAAGAGGATGAGAATATTCGTGTAATTATCATAACAGGTAGCGGAGAAAAAGCTTTTGTTGCGGGTGCAGATATTTCTGAATTTGCCCATTTTTCTATTGAAGAAGGAAGTGATTTAGCCAGAGCAGCACAAGAAATTTTATTTGATTATATAGAAAATTTATCAACCCCAGTAATTGCAGCTATCAATGGTTTTGCATTAGGTGGCGGATTAGAATTGGCAATGTCTTGTCATTTTAGAGTCGCTTCAGAAACTGCGAAAATGGGGCTTCCGGAAGTTTCTTTAGGTGTTATTCCTGGCTATGGAGGAACGCAGCGTTTGCCGCAATTAGTGGGTAAAGGAAAAGCAATGGAAATGATTATGACTGCAGGGATGATTTCTGCGGAAGAAGCCAAAGCTGTTGGTTTGGTTAATTATGTTACCACACTAGAAGAGTTATTGCCTTTCACAGAGAAAATTGCACATAAAATCACGAGAAATTCTTCACTTGCAATTAGTGCAGCCATTAGAGCTATTAATGCCAGTTTTGAAGATGGCGTTAATGGTTATGAGGTAGAAATTCAGGAGTTTGGAGATTGCTTTAATACGGAAGATTTTAAAGAAGGTACTGCTGCATTTCTTGGGAAAAGAAAGCCAAGTTTTTAAAAGTAAAGCAAATAAAAAGCGAGCCAATTAAGGCTCGCCTTTTTCATTAAAATAACTACATTATTAATGAAACAATTAACTAAATCTTTATATTTTAATTTTTTTAGACCTTTTTTCATGATTAATCACTAGTTCTGTGCAATTAATTACATTGCAAAATTAAGAGTTAAGTCTGATACCAAAAACATTAAAATTGGTCTTTTTGTGTGTTATATTGTCTATTATTTAGGTGTTAAAAAAAATGAAGGTAATTTTGTGTATAATTTCCATAGTTTTATCTATTTTTTAGACTTTAGTATTGTAGATTTGTGTTGATTTAGTAAGAGATGAATATGAAGCCAACCTTAGAGAAAATTACCCCAGATTTTGGGAGTTCTATACTTGTAAAAAAGCATACTGAGTTTTTAAAAAAGATAAAAGCTTTTTGGCATTTCCATCCAGAAATAGAATTAGTCTATGTAAATAAAGGGAAAGGGAAAAGACACATAGGGAATCATTTGTCCTATTTTAATAATAGTCAGTTATTATTAATAGGTTCTTACTTACCTCACAATGGATTTACTGATAGATTGACAACAAATGGTTCTGAAACACTAATACAATTCAAGCCAGATTTTTTAGGAGCCGACTTTTTTGAAGTGCCCGAAATGAAACCAATTAGTATTTTGTTTGAAAAAGCTAAGAAAGGAATTCTTTTTGGAGTGAAAACAAAACAAAAGTTAGGACCTAAGATTGAAAGACTGTCAGAGAAAAAAGGATTCAAACAAATTTTAATTTTGTTAGAAATTTTACACACACTTTCTAAATCTGAAGATTATACTTTATTAAACGCAGATGGTTTTGCTTTGGAAACGCAGCCACAAAACAATAGTAAAATAGATCTCATTTTTAAACATATAAATGCGAATTTTAACAGACATATTAGTTTGGATGAAATCGCAAATTTGGCAAGTATGACCGTCCCTGCGTTTTGTCGTTTTTTTAAGAAAACTACTGGGAAAACGTTTACCAAATTAGTAAATGAATATCGAATTGTACACGCTACCAAATTACTATCTGAAAGTCAGATAAGTATTACAGATATTTGTTTTGAATGTGGATTTAATAATTTTTCTCACTTTAATAAGTTATTTAAAGAATTTACGGGAAAATCGGCTTCTAAGTATCGAGGTGAAGTACTAAATTTAATGCAATAATAGATAGGTTATGAAAAGTAAAATTGAAACGGCAATAGAATATTATACTTTTAAAAGTAATGAATTGTTAGCGTTTGTGAATGCTAATAAAAATTTATCCGTCGAAAAAATTATCGAATGCGGAGAAGAGTTGTCGATTTTAGAGCATAAAATAACCGCATTAGAGGTTGCGAAAGAGAATTAGTAACCACCTCAAACTCATAAAATTTAGTAAAACGCTATACAGAACAAAAGTTTTATTAGACTACGATCGCTATATAAAACCATTCCACTCCTCATAGAATTGTTTTAGAAAACCTTCCATGTATGCATGCCTTTCCTCCGCAATTCTTTTTCCAGTAACTGTGTTCATTTGATCTCTTATAAGCAGTAGTTTTTCATAAAAATGATTTATAGTTGGCGCTGAAGAATTTTTATATTCTTCCTTAGTCATCGTTAAGTTTGGAGCAATTTCTGGGTTGTACAAACTTCTGTTTTTAAAACCACCATAATTAAAACACCTTGCAATACCAATTGCACCAATAGCATCTAATCTATCTGCATCTTGAAGGACTTCTAACTCTTTTGAAGTAAATTTTTCTCCAGTTTTGGTAAAAGAGTTCTTAAAAGAAATGTGGTTGATAATACGAGTTATATGTTGAATGATTTCCTTATCTATTTTTTGTTCTTCTAAAAATTCTTTGGCTATTTTAGGGCCAATATTTTCGTCTCCATTATGAAATTTAGGTTCTGCAATGTCATGCAATAATGCGCCTAAAGAAACTATAAAAATATTTACACTTTCATTTTCTGCAATCAGCTTTGCATTATTGAGTACTCTTTGAATGTGAAACCAATCATGTCCGCCTTCTGCATTTTTTAGTGTTTCTTTTACAAACTGAATGGTGTTTTGTATGATAATATCTTTGTTCATAACAACAATTAAATTAGTTATATTTCTGAAAGGTTCTAAAAAATAGTTTGGGAAAATACCCTGATATTAATGCCTTTGTTGTGTTAAAATAAAAAAATCCACGTTTATAAACGTGGATTTTTTTATTTTTATTTTAAAACACTTGCCGATGTAAGTATTTTAAATGAGATTAACAATGCTCATCATATGCAGAAGCTAAGTTCTGTGCAATCATTTGTGCAGTTCTACCTTCGATATGATGGCGCTCTAGCATGTGTACTAAGTTTCCATCTTTAAACAAAGCGATTGCTGGTGAAGATGCAGGAAAAGGAATCATAAACTCACGCGCTTTTTGGGTAGATTCTTTTTCTACACCCGCAAAAACAGTGGTTAAGTTGGTTGGAGTCTTTTCAGCACCAAGAGAAGCAATTGCTCCTGGTCTTGCAGTACCTGCTGCACACCCACAAACAGAGTTCACCATGACTAAGGTTGTTCCTTTTTTAGACAATGCGTTGTCAACGTCTTCACTTGTATATAATGCTTCAAAACCTGCGTTAATTAATTCATCACGCATTGGTTTTACTAATTCTTCTGGATACATAATTCTAATAGATTTAAGCTACAAATATAAGAATAATTTTCTGTTTTTTGGTGTGTCTATTTCTAAAATAAAGAGGCTATTTCACTTTGCTGTTTTTTTTAAGCTTAGCGTTCTGATTGAATTTGCTAAGAGGTACTTGTTTCTTTCCCAGAAATTGGGTACGCTCAAAAAAAATGTTTCCAACCTTCTAGCAATACCTTGGTATTTAAATTTTTCTATTAAATTACTTTGTAACTTTACGGCTTATTAAAATAAGAATATGGCAAGTTTTACAAAATGGTTAGGAGCGGGTTTAGGGTTTACCTTTGGGGGACCAATCGGCGCAGCAATAGGTTTTGCAATTGGTAGCTTGGTTGATGGTTTTTCTGATGAGGATTTGAAAAAGGAGAGAAGAGAGTATCAAAAAAACAGAAAAGACGGAAGAGGTTCTGTAAATACCCAGTCTGGAGATTTTGAAATCAGTTTACTTGTTTTGGCTTCCATTGTTATCAAATCAGATGGAAAAATAGATCAACGTGAGTTGGATTATGTTCGTATTCAATTTGTGAATATGTATGGAAAACAAAGAGCTAATAATGCTTTTAAGCTTTTTAGTGGAATTATAAAAAAACAAGTTTCTGCGCGTCAGGTTTGTATTCAGATACGACAAAACATGCCGCACGCTTCTCGCTTACAATTGCTTCATTTTTTGTTTGGTATTGCAAAGTCAGATGCTCACGTAGCCGTATCCGAAGTGGATGAAATTAAAAAAATAGCAGGCTATTTATATATCAATCAACGAGATTTCGAGTCGATTAAAGCGATGTTTTATGATGCTTCAGAAAATGCATATAAGATATTAGAAATAGTAAAAACGGCTTCAAATACTGAACTAAAAAGGGCTTATAGGAAAATGGTGAAAAAATACCATCCAGATAAATTACAGGGTTTAGGAGAAGAACATTTAAAAGGAGCAAATGAGAAATTTCAAAATATCCAAGCTGCTTACGAAAAGATAAAAAAAGAAAGAGGTTTGTAAAATAAAAATAGTATTTTTTTTACTTTATCATTCTGATAACGACAACTTGCATTCAACATTTTCTTCCTGTTGGCAAATAAAACGTTTCTTTTAATTACATGTATTCCTAAGCTGTAATATTTAATTTTAAACTTTGAACATACAAAAATTACAAGAAAATCCTTAATTTCGCAATCTTATTAGAAATTACAGAAAATGAAAGCGAAATTTCCTGAATATAAAGGACTTGACTTACCAAAAGTAGCAGCAGAAATTGGTGACTATTGGCAAGAAAATAACATCTTTGAAAAGAGTGTGACTTCCAGAGAAAATGCAACCCCTTTTGTGTTTTTTGAAGGTCCCCCCTCAGCAAACGGTTTGCCAGGTGTACACCATGTTTTAGCAAGAGCCATTAAGGATATTTTTCCACGTTATAAAACAATGAAAGGCTTTCAGGTAAAAAGAAAAGCGGGATGGGATACGCATGGTTTACCAATAGAATTAGGTGTTGAGAAGGAATTAGGAATTACTAAAGAAGATATTGGTCAGAAAATTTCTGTTGAAGATTATAATGCAGCTTGTAGAAAAGCGGTAATGAAATATACAGATGTTTGGAACGATCTAACCCAAAAAATGGGGTATTGGGTAGACATGAAAGATCCGTATATCACTTACGAACCAAAATATATGGAATCTGTTTGGTGGTTGTTAAAGCAGATTTATAACAAAAAATTAATTTATAAAGGCTATACAATTCAGCCCTATTCTCCAAAGGCAGGAACGGGTTTAAGTTCTCATGAATTAAATCAGCCCGGAACCTACCAAGACGTTACGGATACGACAATTGTTGCGCAATTTAAAGCAGTTGAAAACTCACTTCCAAACTTTTTACAAAATAAAGGGTCTATTTATTTCATTGCTTGGACCACCACTCCTTGGACCTTACCGAGTAATACTGCATTGACAGTTGGACCAAAAATTGAGTATGTTTTAGTTGCTACTTTTAATCAATATACCTTTGAACCAATAAAAGTGATTTTAGCTAAGAAATTAGTTGGAAAACAATTTGACAAAAAATTTGTTGAAGTAAAAACTACAGAAGAAGTAAATGCTTACCATGCTAATGATAAAAAAATACCCTACAGAATTCTTGCAGCATGTTTAGGTAAAGACTTAGTTGACATAAAATACGAACAAATTTTAGATTATTGTCTACCAAATGACAATCCACAAGACGCTTTTAGAGTTATTGCTGGAGATTTTGTAACCACAGAAGATGGAACAGGAATTGTACATACGGCACCTACTTTTGGAGCAGATGATGCATTGGTTGCAAAACAAGCCATTCCGCCAATTCCACCAATGTTAGTAAAAGACGAAAACGATAATTTAGTTCCATTAGTAAATTTACAAGGAAAGTTTAGACCAGAAATGGGTGAGTTTGCGGGTAAATATGTGAAGAACGAATATTATAATGATGGTGAAGCTCCTGAAAGATCTATGGATGTTGAGTTGGCTATTAAATTAAAAACAGAAAACAAAGCCTTTAAGGTTGAGAAGTACAAGCACAGTTATCCTAATTGTTGGAGAACAGACAAGCCCATTTTATACTATCCATTAGATTCTTGGTTTATCAAAGTAACTGATGTAAAAGAGCGCATGCATTCCTTAAACAAAACCATCAATTGGAAACCTGAATCTACAGGTACTGGGCGTTTTGGAAATTGGTTGGCAAATGCAAATGATTGGAATTTATCTCGTTCCCGTTATTGGGGAATTCCCTTACCAATTTGGAGGACAGAAGATGGAAAAGAAGAAATTTGTATTGGCTCTGTTGAAGAATTAAAAAATGAGATGTCAAAAGCTGTTCTAGCTGGCGTTTTGGCAAAAGATATTTTTGAAGATTTTGAAGTTGGAAACAATTCTGAAGAAAACTATGCAAAAATAGACTTGCATAAAAACATTGTTGATGAAATTACCTTAGTATCCGCAACTGGACAACCCATGAAACGCGAAAGTGATTTAATTGATGTTTGGTTCGATTCCGGTTCTATGCCCTATGCACAATGGCATTATCCGTTTGAAAACAAACAAAAAATTGATGGAAACGAATCTTTTCCAGCAGACTTTATTGCTGAAGGAGTAGACCAAACACGGGGTTGGTTTTACACATTGCACGCAATTGCAACAATGGTTTTCGATTCAGTAGCTTATAAAAATGTGGTTTCTAACGGATTGGTTTTAGATAAAAAGGGACATAAAATGTCGAAACGTTTAGGGAATGCAACAGATCCTTTTACGACTTTATCGACCTATGGAGCAGATGCAACGCGCTGGTATATGATTGCAAATGCAAATCCTTGGGACAATTTAAAATTCGATTTAGAGGGAATTGAAGAGGTAAAACGTAAGTTTTTTGGAACTTTATATAACACTTATTCGTTCTTTACTTTATACACAAATATCGATGGATTTTCTTATCAAGAAGTAGATATTGCTTTAGAAAAAAGACCAGAATTAGATCGTTGGATTTTATCAGAATTACACACTTTAATCAATAAAGTAGATAACTTCTATGAAGCATACGAGCCTACCAGAGCTGCAAGAGCTATATCTGATTTCACGCAAGATTACCTAAGTAATTGGTATGTGCGTTTAAGTAGAAGACGTTTTTGGAAAGGAGATTATCAAACAGATAAAATTTCTGCATATCAAACGTTGTACTCCTGTATGAATACGATTGCAAAATTAGCGTCTCCAATTGCACCCTTTTTTATGGACAGATTGTACCAAGATTTAAATTCTGTAACGGGTAAAGAAACATCAGAAAGTATTCATTTATCAAATTTTCCTGTGTATGATGAAAGCTTTGTAGACAAAAGTCTAGAGCGAAAAATGGAAAATGCACAAACCATTTCTTCTTTAGTTTTATCGCTAAGAGCAAAAGAGAAAATAAAGGTGAGACAACCCCTTCAGAAAATAATGATTCCAGTAGATAATGTTCAACAAAAGGAAGAAATTTTAGCAGTTGCAAATTTAATTAAGAACGAAGTAAATATTAAAGAAATTCAGATTTTAGAAGATGCTTCGGCTATTTTAATTAAACAAATTAAGCCTAATTTTAAAACATTAGGTCCTAAGTTTGGAAAAGAGATGCGTTTTATCGCTGCTAAAGTTCAGCAGTTTACACAAGAAGATATTAACAAAATAGAGAAAAATAAAAACATTCTTCTTGACATTAATGGAAAAAATATTACTTTAGAACTCTCGGATGTAGAAATATCATCAAAGGATATCGAAGGTTGGTTAGTTGCCAATGAAGGTTCGTTAACAGTTGCTTTAGATGTTAAGATTACTGAAGATTTGCGTAAAGAAGGAGTTGCCAGAGAATTGGTGAATAGAATTCAAAATGCACGTAAAGACACTGGTTTAGAAGTAACAGATAGAATAAAATTAACGGTTTTAAATTTTGAAAACCTTCAGAAATCGATCACTGATAACAAAGAATATATCATGAGTGAAACATTAACCGAAGCATTGGTTTTTGTTGATGAATTAAAAAATGGGACAGAAATTGAGTTTGATACCATTAAAAGTAAAATATTAATCGAAAAAATGTAAGATTTATGTCAGACGTAAAACTAAAATATTCAAAAGAAGACTTACAAGAGTTTAAAGCAATTATTGAAAAAAAAATAGCCAGAGCAGAAGGGGATTTAGCTTTGTTGAAAGCAGCTTTTAAGAATGGTGCTAATAATGGGACAGATGATACTTCACATTCCTTTAAATCTTTTGATGAAGGATCTGAAGTAATGAATAAAGAAGCAAATGTTCAGCTTGCGATACGTCAAGAGAAATTTATTAGAGACCTTAACAATGCACTTTTACGAATAGAAAACAATGTGTATGGTATTTGCAGGGTTACAGGTAAATTAATACAAAAAGAGCGTTTAAAACTAGTGCCTCATGCCACGTTAAGTATAGAAGCAAAACGGAAGCAATAATTTATTTTATTTATATTTCATTATAAATTTAAAACGTATCATAATCTAAAAGCTTCTTCTACGGAAGCTTTTTTTTTGTTCAATGAAAGTTAATTACATCATTTATAAACAAAACATCGATTCATCTCGGTTCTGAAAAAGGTAAAACTAAAATTAACAATATTTTAGTATCTAATGAATACAATAATAATCTTATTTTTGTGAGCACAAAATGAAAAAAGAATGTCAAAAAGAAACCTGGCAATTGCGACTATTTTAATTGCAATTACTTTAGATCAAGTACTCAAAATTTATGTAAAAACTCATTTTGTTTTGGGTGAAGAAGTTGTTGTTTTAGAATGGTTTAAAATCCATTTTGTGGAAAATAATGGAATGGCAATGGGTTTTGAGTTTGGAGGAAAAACAGGAAAACTTTTTTTAACGTTCTTTAGATTGTTCGCTGTTCCAGTAATGATTTATTGGTTGTTTCAAAATCTTAAAAAGAGGATTCATAATGGTGTGATCGTTGCTATTTCACTTATTATTTCTGGTGCCATTGGTAATATTTTAGATTCTGTTTTCTATGGTGTTATTTTTGATGCTTCAAACCATCGCGTGGCAACACTTTTCTCTGACAACCCCTATGGCGAATTATTTCAAGGAAAAGTGGTCGATATGTTTTATTTCCCTTTTATTGAAAATGCAGTTTTACCAACATGGATTCCCTTTGTTGGTGGGGGAAATTTTACTTTTTTTCAATACATTTTTAACCCTGCCGATGCTTTTATAAGTGTTGGAGTTGCATTGTTGTTTATTTTTAGCAAACAAGCTTTCCCAAAGGAAGAGGAAGTGTTAAAAGCATAGTTTTCTTTCTTTTTAAAAAAAAGGAGGTTGTTTTAAAAAGTAGTGAACATCAATTTGTTTTCTTCGGTGTGAAGATAGAAATTGCAGACCCCTACTCAATTCTTTTATTTTACAAATTTTAAAGATTAGAACTCTTTTTCTTAGGACAAAAATGTGTATTTTCGTTCAATGCCTACATCTTTAGAACTTCAAATAAAAACCTTACCAAATCAACCTGGAGTTTATCAATATTTTGATAAGGAAGAGGTTATTATTTATGTTGGTAAGGCAAAAAATTTAAAAAAAAGGGTTGCTTCTTATTTTAATAAAACCCACGAAAATGGCAAAACAAAGGTTTTAGTAAAAAAAATTGTACACATAAAACATATTGTAGTTAATACAGAAACAGATGCTTTATTATTAGAGAACAATCTCATAAAAAAATACAAGCCACGTTACAATGTATTGTTAAAGGATGATAAAACCTATCCTTGGATTTGTATAAAAAAAGAACGTTTTCCTAGAGTTTTTATGACACGTCGCGTCATCAAAGACGGATCAGAATATTTTGGTCCTTATACTTCTGTAAAAACGGTGCGGGTTTTATTAGATCTTATCAAGGAATTATACCCGTTAAGAACTTGTAAATATGATTTAAGTGCTCAAAACATAAATGAAGGCAAGTATAAAGTCTGTTTAGAATATCATTTAAAAAATTGTAAAGGTGCTTGTGAGGGATTAGAGTTAGAGGAGAATTATAATAATTCGATCATAGAAATTAGAAATATTATTAAAGGAAATTTTAGAGAAAGTCTGAATAAATTTGAAGAAATGATGTTGGTTTTTTCTCAAAAAATGGAGTTTGAAGAAGCACAGAAAATTAAAGATAAACTTCATTTACTAGGGAACTATCAGTCTAAAAGTACTATTGTAAATCCAGCGATAAATAATGTTGATGTGTTTTCTATCATCTCCGATGAAACCCATGGCTATGCAAATTTTTTAAAGATTTCTAATGGATCTATCATTCAATCTCATACCACAGAAATTAAGAAAAAATTAGAGGAAACCGATAAAGAGCTATTAGAACTTTTTATTGTTGAAATTAGACAGCGTTTTGATTCTCAATCACCAGAAATTTATGCGCCTTTTAAAGTCGATTTGGGAGAAAACGTAAAAGTAACCATCCCGAAATTAGGTGATAAAAAACGCATTGTAGCACTCTCTGAAAGAAATGCAAAATATTACAGACAAGAACAGTTTAAGCAAGTACAAATTGTAGATCCCGATAGGCACGTAAAAAGAATTATGGCGCAAATGAAAAAAGATTTGCGTCTTTCTGTTGAGCCAAGACATATAGAATGTTTCGATAATTCTAACATACAAGGAACCCACCCTGTAGCAGCATGTGTGGTTTTTAAAGATGGGAAACCAAGTAAAAAAGACTACCGACATTACAATATAAAAACGGTTAATGGTCCCGATGATTTTGCTTCCATGGAAGAAGTTGTCTATAGAAGATACAAACGTTTGTTAGCAGAAGATGCACCTTTGCCACAATTAATTATTGTTGATGGAGGAAAAGGACAATTGTCATCCGCATTAAAAAGTTTAGATATTTTAGGTTTAAGAGGTCAAATTGCTATTATTGGAATTGCAAAACGCTTAGAAGAAATTTATTATCCAGGAGATTCTATCCCGTTGTATTTAGATAAAAAATCTGAAACATTAAAGATTACTCAATATTTAAGAAATGAAGCACACCGATTTGGGATTACATTTCACAGAAATAAACGAAGTAAAAGTGCCATAAAATCTGAGTTAGAAGAAATTCCTGACGTTGGACAGCAAACTATTACAACTTTATTGCGTAAATTTAAGTCGGCAAAGCGTGTTAAAGTAGCTTCTTTTGAGGACTTAAAAGAAATTATTGGAAACGCAAGAGCAACTAAAATATATCAATATTATCATCCTAAAAAGAAATGAAAAATTTTTTAGCAACCTTTTTATTCTTCTTCTCTATTGTTTTTTATAGTCAAAAGGAACAGCCGAAAATTGGGTTGGTTTTAAGTGGTGGAGGTGCAAAAGGATTTGCTCATGTGGGTATTTTAAAGGAAATTGACAAAGCGGGTTTGCAGATAGATTATATTGGTGGAACAAGTATGGGCGCAATTATTGGTGGTTTATATGCTGTAGGATATTCTGGTGTGCAGATAGAAAAAATAGTTTCAGATACAGATTTTGTTGCGCTGTTAAGAGATAAATTACCGAGAAGCTCAGCAACCTTTTTTGAGAAAGAATTTGGAGAGAAAACAGTAGTTACATTGCCGGTTAAGAAAGGGATAGTTGGTCTGCCAAAAGCGGTTTCTAAAGGACAAAACGTTTTGAATTTTTTATTCGAATTGTTGGCTTTAGTGGAAGGTGTTACTGATTTTAAAAAACTGCCAATTCCTTTTTTTTGTATTGCGACAGATGTAGAAAATGGTGGGGCTGTTTTACTGGAAGAAGGCTCCTTACCTCTAGCTTTAAGGGCAAGTAGTTCTTTTCCTACTTTATTAAATCCTGTTGTATTGGATGATAAATTGTTGGTTGATGGGGGAGTTGCAAATAATTTCCCTGTTAGTATTATGAGGGCTAAAGGAATGGACATCATTATTGGTGTAGATGTGGAAGGACGTTTGTATCAGAAAGAAAAGTTAAATTCTGTTTTAGATATTATGAGTCAGATCATTAGCTATCAAATGTACCGTAAAAGTGATGCCGAAAGAGAAAAGTTAGATATCTATATTCACCCAGAAATTTATGAATACAATGTTGTGGGTTTTGATAAAAAAGAAGAAATTTTACAAAAAGGAATAGACGAAGGAAAGAAGTTTCGTGCCATTTTTAAAGAACTTTCTTTGAAACAAATCAATAGAAAAGGAAGAGGAAAGATAAATTTTGAAGAAGAAAAATACTTAATTTCAGAAATTGAATTATCTGGTTCTAAAGACTATTCAAGAGCTTTTGTTTTAGGGAAATTAAAAATTAAAGAAGGAGACCGTCTTTCCAGAAAAGAGATTACAAAAAGAATTTATTTATTATCAGCAACAAAAAACTATGAAAGAATAACCTATAATTTAATAAAGAATAAACAGGATACCTATCGTTTAAAATTCGATTTAAAAGAGTCGATTGAAAAGGCAAATTTAAAATTAGGAGTTCATTATGATTTATTATATAAATCTAGTGTGTTAGCAAACTATAATCACAAATATTTATTATTAGAAAATGATCTGTTCTCTTTTGACATGATCTTAGGAGATAATATTCGATATAATTTAGATTATTTTGTTGATAATGGGTTTTATACCAGTTATGGGTTTCGATCTAGATACGATCAATTTAGAACAAATTCTAAGTTTAACCCCATAGTTTCTCAATTTCCTACGGTAAGTACCATTAATTTAAAATATAGAGACCTTACAAATCAGTTTTTTATTCAAACGGCTTTTAATAGAAAATTTGCAATTGGGGTAGGTTTAGAACACAAATATCTTAAAGTAACTACAGAAACTCTAGCCTCTTTAAATAACCAAGGGACGACTTTTGATAATAGCAATTATTTAAGTGCTTTTGGCTACTTAAAGTTAGATACGTATAATGAGAAATACTTTCCTACTAATGGATATTTTGCGGATTTAAATTTTAAATTGTTTATGATTTCATCAGATTACAATGATAACTTCACAAGCTTTTCCCAAACAAAAGGAACCTTGGGTTTTGCAACGACCCTATCGGACAAACTTACGCTTCAAATGACAAATGATGCTGGTTTTACATTCAATAATCCCACATCTGATGTTTTTGATTATTATCTTGGTGGTTACAATCAAAATTATATTAACACTTTTGTTTCTTTTTATGGCTATGATTTTGCAGAACTTTCAGACAATTCTTTTTTAAAAACAGCATTTCATTTTAGATACGCTTTTCCAAAGAAGCACTATGCCTCCTTTATAGCAAATTACGGACGATTAGATAGTAATGTTTTTAAAGACATCGATATCTTTAAAAACATTAAAACTGGGTATGCCCTAGGATATAGTTATGATGCTTTTATCGGACCAATAGAAATAAAGTATAGCTGGTCTCCAGATCATAAAGAAAACTATTGGTTGTTTAACTTAGGGTTTTGGTTTTAGAGAGGTTGTTTTATAATTACTTTACTATTTAATGTACTTTATTTTTTTCTGATAGTTCACTAGATTACCCTTGCAATGAACCTTTTTTTTAGTAATGAATACAAAAAAAGCATCCTATTTGAGGATGCTTTTGATTATTATATTTTTAGGTAAACTCACCTTTTTATATTTGCTGAGCTACTTGAGGTAACGATGTTACTTCGCTGCTGCATATCGCTTAGCAACTTCATTCCAGTTTATTACATTGAAAAAAGCAGTAATATAATCAGGTCTTCTGTTTTGATAGTTTAAGTAATAAGCATGTTCCCAAACATCCAATCCTAAAATAGGAGTTCCACCACAAGTAACCCCAGGCATTAGTGGATTGTCCTGGTTTGGTGTAGCACAAACTTCTACTTTTCCTCCTGGTAAAACACATAACCATGCCCAACCTGAACCAAATTGAGTTGCAGCAGCATTAGAAAAAGCGTCCATAAAGGCTTCTTTAGAACCAAAAGCAGTTTCAATAGCCTCTTTTAATTCTCCAGTCAAATCTCCTTTATCATTCGGATTCATTACGGTCCAGAATAAAGAATGATTGTAAAAACCACCACCATTATTTCTAACACCACTATTGCTCATATCTAAATTAGTAAGAATATCTTCAATCGATTTTCCTTCTAAATCAGTTCCCGCAATTGCTCCGTTTAATTTTGTTGTATACCCGTTATGATGCTTACTGTGGTGAATTTCCATAGTTCTTGCATCAATGTGTGGTGCTAACGCATCATATGCGTATCCTAATTCTGGTAATTGAAAAGCCATTTTTTATGTTTTTTAAAAGTTAATGTAAGTTTTCGTTCTGTAAAATTAATCATAAATAAATGGTTTTACAAGAAGTTTACGCTTTCATAATTTATGCTAGTATAAATAAGATTTATCCTATGTATTTTGAGAGCAACTTATAATGAATACAAATCGCTATATTTTTATTTTACTAATTTTAAACAAATCAAAAAAAAACGTCTAAAATATTCAAATATTTTTAGTAGAATTCAAATCAACTATCTTTGACTAAATTTTAAAAAAAATGAGTTTTACTGTAAGACAAGGGCAAGAAAAAGACATGCAATCTGTGTTGGATTTAATTACAGAATTGGCTGTTTTTGAGAAAGAACCAACTGCAGTAGAAATTACCGTAGCTGATTTAATAAAGGATGGTTTTTCAGCGGCTCCTAAATTTAAAATTTTTGTTGCAGAACAAGAAAATAAAGTGATTGGTATTGCTTTGTTTTACGAACGTTATTCTACATGGAAAGGTAATGCAATTCATTTAGAAGACTTAATTGTAACAAAAAACAAGCAAAAAATTGGAGCAGGAAAAGCCTTGTATACTGCAGTTTTAAAATATGCTTTTGATCATAATTACAAGAGAGTTGCTTGGGAAGTAATTGATTGGAATACGCATGCTATTGATTTCTATAAAAGTACAGGAGCCACTTATTTAAATGATTGGTCTGTTGTGCAAATGAACAAAGAAAATTTAGCAAAATTTATTCAAAATAAATAAGCTCTCTGGAGGTTAAGGTAAAAAGTTATTCTGCAGGTGTTGAAAAAGTATACTGTAATTTAGAGCATAGCCCTAAAGACTCTGTGGTGTTTTTTTAATTAACATGATAAATAGGTAGCACTAATTAATGCATTTGAGTTTTAAAACAAATAATAATAAATAGTTAAAATGAAGATTTTTAAATTTGGAGGAGCGTCTGTAAAGGATGCAGCGAGTGTAAGAAATGTTACTCAAATTTTACAAAGTGAAGGAACAGGAAATACGGTTGTAGTAATTTCTGCCATGGGTAAAATCACAAATGCTTTTGAAGAAGTTATAGATGCGTATTATCATAAGAAAAATCATTTATCGGAAAAGTTAGGGTTTATTGAAACTTTTCATAAAACCATCATGAATGATTTGTTTGATAAGGGAGCTATTATTTATAGTGAAGTTGATATTCTTTTAGGGGAGTTAAATTGGTTTTTATCAAGAAATACTTCACAAAAATACAATTATGTTTACGATCAAATCATTTGCTTTGGAGAACTTTTATCGACCAAAATTGTAAGTGCTTATTTAACAAAAGTGGGTATTGAAAATAACTGGTTTGATGTTCGTAATTATATAAAAACGGACAGTAATTATAGAGATGCAAAAGTGGATTGGGATTTAACCCAAAATATGATTAGCAATAAATTAGATGCTTCTAAGCTGAATATTACACAAGGTTTTATCGCTGCAAATGATACAGAAAACACAACGACATTAGGAAGAGAAGGGTCTGATTATACAGCCGGTATTTTTGCCTATTGTTTAGATGCAGAAAATGTTACGATATGGAAAGATGTTCCGGGAGTTTTAAATGCAGATCCAAGAGTGTTTTCAGAAACTACTTTGCTGGCGAAAATTTCTTATGAGGAAGCAATTGAGATGGCATTTTATGGAGCATCAGTAATTCACCCAAAAACGTTACAACCTCTAGAAAGAAAAGAAATCCCCTTGTTGGTGCGTTCTTTTGTGAATCCTAAAGAAACAGGAACTAGGGTTTCTAAAGGTACAAGGCTAGTGCCTTATATTCCTTGTTTTATTGTAAAGAAAGATCAAATTTTAGTTGCTATATCTGCATTAGATTTCTCTTTTATGGTAGAAAATAATATCAGTTATATTTTTCAAAAATTACATGACTATCGATTAAAAGTCAATTTAATTCAAAACTCAGCGATTAGTTTTTCTGTCTGTATAGATAATAAATTTAATAAGTTTGATGCTTTTTACAGTGAATTAAAAAAGGAGTTTAAAATAGAGGTTCATAAAAAAGTAGATCTATATACGGTGCGTCATTTCGATGAAAAAGCGACTGCAAGTATTGAGGCAAAAGGGAATGCTCTACTAACCCAAGTAAACAAGGAGACGGTTCAGATTGTTTTAGCAACAAATTAAAAATTGGGTCTTTGTTTTTTTAGTATGTTTGTAATCACCTGTAATTATAATTCATGGCATTAGTAACCTCTAAAGAGATTTCACAAGTAATTGGTTTGCAAAGATTTGGTTTCTTTGGGGATTTTATTGGGTGGATTTTATTAAGAATACTTCGTATTTCTGCCATTAATAAAATCTACGACAGGAATAAAGATAAATCAGATTTAGATTTTTTAAATGGTGTTTTAGAGGATTGTGATATTAAATTTGAAATTCCAGAAGAAGATTTAAAAAGAATTCCAAAAGAAGGTGCTTTTATTACGATTTCTAATCATCCCTTAGGAGGCATCGACGGCGTTTTATTATTGAAATTACTCATCGAAAAAAGATCCGATTATAAAATTATTGGTAACTTTTTACTACTTCGGGTGACTCCTTTAAAGCCTTATGTAATGCCTGTAAATCCTTTTGAAAATAGAAAGGATGTAAAGTCTAGTGTTTCTGGAATTAAAAATGCATTGATGCATTTAAGGGGAGGAAGCCCTTTAGGTATTTTTCCAGCAGGTGAAGTTTCTACTTGTAAAGATGGAAAATTAAATGTAGACAAACCTTGGGAAGAAGGAGCTGTTCACTTAATTAAAAAAGCCAATGTTCCTATAATTCCTATTTATTTTCATGCCAAAAATAGTCGGCTCTTTTATTTTTTATCAAAAATATCTGACACTTTAAGGACTGCAAAATTACCTTCAGAAGTCATGTCTCAAAAAGGTAGAGTTATAAGAGTTAGGATTGGGAAATCAATTTCAGTAAAAGATCAAGACAAGTATAAGGAAATTCCTGCTTTTTATGAGTTCATTAGAAAGAAAACCTACCTGTTGGCCAACCCTTTTGAGAAAGTAAATAAAATAATTTCTACACAACATATAAAAATTAGGAAAGCTACCAAAAAAATAACCTCACAAAGAAATACTCTTTTATTTGTTAATGAAGTAAAGGCTTTAAGAGCAATGGATGCTCGGTTATTAGAAAGTAAAAATTATGAAGTGTTTTTTGCGAACGCCAAAGACATTCCTAATTTATTGCATGAAATTGGAAGATTACGTGAGATTAGTTTTAGAGCAGTTGGAGAAGGCACAAACAAGTCAATTGATTTGGATCCATACGACAAGTATTATTCCCACTTATTTTTGTGGGACAGAGAAGTAAATCTTTTAGTAGGAGCCTACAGGATGGGGCTTGGAAAAGAAATTTACAAAAAATATGGTATTAATGGTTTCTATATACAAACCTTATTTAAAATAGAACCAGAATTACATCAAATGATGAGTAATACCATAGAAATGGGCAGGGCTTTTATTATTAAAGAATATCAGCAAAGACCAATGCCTTTATTCTTATTGTGGAAAGGAATTGTACACGTAACCCTGCGTTATCCAGAATATAAATATCTAATGGGCGGTGTTTCTATAAGTAATCAATTTTCAGATTTCTCAAAATCATTAATGATTGAATTTATGAAATCTCATTATTACGACCCCTACATTGCACAATATATTCATCCGAAGAAAGAATATAAAGTAAAATTAAAAGACGGAGATAAAGATTTTGTGTTTGACGCAACCAAGGCAGACATGCAAAAGTTTGATAAATTTATCGATGAAATTGAGCCAGGAGCCCTAAGAATTCCTGTCTTGATTAAAAAATATGTGAAACAAAATGCGCGTTTGGTGGCGTTTAATGTGGATCCAAAATTCAATAATGCGATTGATGGATTAATGTATATTAAGGTATCAGATATCCCAGAAAGCACCGTGAAACCTGTAATGGAAGAGTTTCAGGTAGCCTTAGAACGTAGAGCAATAGTATTGTAGAATACTTAAAAGCAACAAGCGGGTTTTGATCTTTAGTTTTTTAAAATAATTATTTTCTCTAAAAAAAAGTACTTGAATACATCTTATCTGATGTAAATCAGTGAGATATCATTGATATAGATCTATATGTAAATCGATTACTAGAAATTAATTAAATAAAACTTCTTTTTTTTTTGGGTAAAGTTAAAATCTATCATATATTTGCAGCCGCTAAGGGCAATTAGCTCAGTTGGTTCAGAGCATCTCGTTTACACCGAGAGGGTCGGGGGTTCGAATCCCTCATTGCCCACTTCAATTTCAATCCTAATGATTTTTTTCATTAGGATTTTTTATTTGTTAAAAAAAAGCAAAATTTATTGGATCAAGACATAAAGTTGTGGGATTTTAGTATTAGGCAAAAATATTAGTTAGTCTAAAAAGGAAGAATTCTATATTTCTAACCCCTCTAAACTGTGCTCTAAAAGCTTTTATTTTAGCATTAAAAG
>Ga0209198_1000592_pt1 | contig 31956 bp, 30 predicted proteins | sample COGITO_mtgs_1105_2_FD_184804 | JGI IMG/M metagenome (GOLD analysis project Ga0209198, IMG submission 184804) | Pelagic marine microbial communities from North Sea - COGITO_mtgs_110519 (SPAdes) (version 2) | ecosystem: Environmental > Aquatic > Marine > Epipelagic ...
TTAAGGGTATGAGGGTATGAGGGTATGAGGGTATGAGGGTATGAGGGTATGAGGGTATGAGGGTATGAGGGTATAAAGATATAGCTAATTGACCATTAAACTATAGCGCACACCGTTAAACATTTGCCATTGTTCATGCCCCTCAGAATGCACTGGGCCAATAATGGTATCAACCAATACTGATAACTGGGGCTGCTTGAATTTAAGACTGTGACCCTGCCAACTACTTTGATTATATTCAACTGCCGCCAGACTCAATAATGGTCTCAAGTCTAAGAGCACTTGATCGCTGTGTTTCTCACTCTGCCAAAAGGTATCTGCCTGAGCAATTAAAGGCCCACATAGAGCTTGCATACCTGATAAATCAGCTAATTGAAATAATAAACCTTGCTCGCCCACCTTTACCTGCAGGCAGGCTTGGGGTTTAAGGGTTAAATGCGAATCTGTTCCTGCCGTCGATGCGCTTTTATGCTCAGACTCATCTGAGCGTAATAGTTCAGAAAAATAATCCAAAAGCACCGCATCAGTGTCGTTATCATTGACCATAAGCAACCCCAGTCCATTGTGGTATTTTTTGCCGCCTGCGCTGCAATTGGGTCAATAATAAGTCATAAGCCTGAACTCCTCGAGCCAAATGATTGTATTGGCTAGGCACTTTGCCCGCTGAGCTCGCATTACGAAATTGAGTATCAATGGGAATAAGAGCATGGGACACATGCTCTCCAAATTCCGCCCGAATAATACGCAGACTCTGGATAGATGATTTCGTTCGACGGTCATACATTGTTGGAAGAATGAGCGCTTGCAGTTGTTGATGTCGAGTCTTCAACACTAAATCTAAGCTTTTAGACATGCGCATTAAGCCTTTAATAGCAAGAAATTCAGTTTGCACTGGCATCAATAATAGCTCACATGCCGCTAGTGCATTAATCATAGCCACACCCAAAATGGGTGGGCTATCAATGAGCACATAGTCGAACATAGATTCAACCTGAACTAAGGCCTGCTGAATGACTAAACCCATGCCCCCCATTTGACTAGACTGGCGCTCTAACGCAGCCATGCGACTGCTGGAGGGTAGCAAAGTGAGATTGAGTAAATTAGTGGGCACGAGTAGGTTTGCCACTGGTTGTTGGGGGTTAACAAACAAATCATAAACAGAGTCATTGATGGTGTCAGGGTCTAAGCCAAAATAACTAGTCAACGAACCATGTGGGTCCAGATCCACAACTAACACCTGATGTCCTTGTTGGGCAAGCAATCCTGCCAACGTCACCACACTAGTGGTTTTGCCCACACCACCCTTTTGGTTGGCGACTGCCCAGATCTGGGTTTTCATAACGCCCTGGCACCTGACTTTGAGGCCACACACAGATCTAATAATTTTTGGGGGATTTTTGACAAAGGCAATTGAAACTCTACCGCACCCAGATTATTAGCCGCCCTAGGCATGCCATAAACCACACTAGAATGCTCATCCTGACCAACCGTTTGACAACCCGCTTTGCGCATACGCAACAAACCTTCGGCTCCATCGGCGCCCATTCCTGTTAAAATAACTCCTATAGCAAGGCTGCCAACTTCACCAAGCACAGAATCAAATAACACATCCACTGATGGCCTATGTCGGTTAACTTTTTCAGTCTGCAATAGCCGACAAATATACCCATGGCCCCGACGCCGCAGCGTCATATGACAATTACCGGGAGCCAAATAAGCATGCCCAGGTAATATTTCACTACCATCTATCGCTTCGATGACCTTCATGGCCGACCCATCGTTAAGGCGCCGAGCCAAAGATCCACTAAACGTGGCTGGAATGTGCTGAGCAATGACGATAGGTGGAGCATTAGCAGGCATCACGGACAAGATCTGATTGAGTGCTTCAGTGCCTCCTGTCGAGGACCCAATCGCAATAATAGTGCCCTGTTTTAACCTGCCCGTTTCAATCGCAGTCAATCGTTGTCTTTTTTCTTCATCCATTGCCACAAGCAAACTACTTTGGGCCAGCGCATTAATATTAGCCAAGGAAGCCATATATACTTTTTCTACAACTAACTTAGCAAACTTGTCGATACCCCAATCTTCCTGAAGTGTCGATTTGGCGACATAGTCAAAGGCTCCTAACTCGAGTGATTCAAGTGTGGCAGAAGCGCCTTTCTCTGTAAGGGTAGAGACCATAACGACCGGCATCGGGCGCAAACGCATTAAATTGCGTAAAAAGGTGATGCCATTCATTTTTGGCATTTCAATGTCAAGAGTTAATACGTCTGGGTTGAGTTGTTTGATTTGTTCGCGGGCCACATAGGGATCTTCAGCAGTTCCTACAACTTCCATGCGTGGGTCACCATTAATTACCCCAGTTAATAACTTACGCATTAGTGCTGAGTCGTCAATAACTAAAACTGAAATCAACTTCAAAAACGGTACCTCCAACTGCTAAAAAAGATCAATGTCACCATCACGTGGAAAGTTCTTAATATCCTGAAAGTAGGCGGCTTCACGACGCACAACTGTGGCTTGGTTTGTGCTTTTTAATTTGCGCACTCTAACGATGCCTGTGTGAGGGAAATACAGCAGTTTTCTAGGAAACCGATCACCCACATCATTTGCGGCGATGGGTATACCCTCTTGATGCAAAAAATCAAATACAAAGTCAATGTTTCGCTTGCCAATATCAACCGTCAAGTTGTCCAGTACCTTACCACCACCAAACAACTTTACTTCTAAATCTTTTTTATTGCCACCGTGCTTTAAAACTTCATTAATGAGTAATTCCATCGCCCAATTGCCATATCTGGATTCTGTGCCATCTACAGTGAAGTTGGATTCTCTTGCCCCCTTATGAGGTAGCATAAAATGATTCATACCCCCAACTTTTGTCTTAGGGTTGCGGATACAGGCCGAAATGCAAGACCCCAAAACAGTCATGATCATTTCATCTGCTTCCGAAACGTAAACTTCACCCGGCATCAATTTGGCTGATGAAATTGACATGGCATTGTCCCAGTAACGCTTAATCCCCTCAAAGCCCTCCAACACAGGTGGAAGCTTTCGAGATCCGCCCCCATCCTTCATTTCACTTTCCGATACACAGTATTGCCTATGGAGGTGAAGCGATCTGATAATTTATACATACTTTCAGAGTGACCAATCACTAAATAACCACCTGGAACTAACAAATCAGCAAACCGATTAAATAAAATCTTTTGCGTCGGTTTGTCAAAGTAGATGACTACATTACGACAAAAAATCATTTCAAAAAGTCCAGTCATAGGCCAATCTTGCAAAAGGTTAAGGGGTTTAAAAAAAGTAATATCCCGTAAACTTTTTCTAACTTGCATTTTTGTCGCACCATCAATAGCCACTTTGTCAAAGTGTTGTGACACCAATTTTGAACTAAGGTTGCTGAGACGGTCCTCTGCATAGACCCCAGCTTGACCTTTCACCACGACATTGGTGTCGATGTCTGTAGCTAATATTTTTGCATCCCAGTGTTTGGGTATGTTTCCACTTAGGGTGATAGCAGTGGAATAGGCTTCCTCTCCAGTAGAGCAACCTGCTGACCAAATTCTTAACTTTTTTCTTTGGGTGTCAGAGATCCATTCAGGTATGGCGGTATTTTTAATGAAATCAAAATGATGAGATTCGCGGAAAAAAGAGGTTAAATTAGTAGTAATCGCATTAATGAAGTGAACAAATTCAGACCCCTCTCGCTTTAGAGCCAAGCTTAAGTAGTCATCGAATCCTTGGCATCGGGTGTGACGAATACGCCTAGAAAGTCGGCTATAAACCATGTCTTCTTTAATGCCTTTTAATACGATACCCGAATGTTTATAAATGACTTCGCTAATTATATTGAAGTTCTTTTTTGACATTTCGAATTCACGGGCATTCGCACTTATTTGAGGTGTGTCTTTAGTCAGGTGCTTCACATTTGCCTTCTTCGTTGGCCTAACTTATGGAAAAGTTAAAGATTATTTTCCAAGTGCAATAGTCGCTCACTGTCTAAAAGAATGACCATTTTTCCTTTCACTTCAGTCAAGCCCTCGATAAAATCATGGCTAAAATTTCGATTGACACTCGGTGGGGGTTGTTTGTCAGCGGGTAGTAAGGAAAACACATCTGAAACAGCGTCAACTACGATACCCATAATGCGATTAACCTTTTCAGTACTGACCTTTAGTACAATCACTACCGTGTTCTCATCATAATTAGAATCTGATAGATGAAACAGCATCCGCAAGTCAATCACAGGCACTATGGCACCTCGCAGGTTTATGACCCCACTGACGTAGTTAGGAGCGTTGGGAATAGGCGAGACATTGCCCCATCCACGGATTTCCTGCACATTGAGAATATCGATACCATACTCTTCGTCTTGCATTAAAAAGGTCAGGTATTGCTGTTGATCTGCAAAATCTTGTGCACTTGGCTGATTTCCGTTAGCAAGGGTTTGCTGTAATCCATTTTTTGCGCCTTGTTGTTCGGCAGTACTCATTGACCTTCTCCTAAGCCGCTGCGTCTGTCAGTTTTTTTGCAGCTGCAATATCTTTACCCGCTAGGCTCGACAAACCCACTGCATCTAGGATCATTGCCACATTACCGTCACCCAAAATAGTGGCCCCTGAAACACCAAGAACACGTATGTAATTATCTTCTAAACTTTTGATGACTACTTGTTGCTGTGCCAGTAATTCATCAACCACGACACCAATTTTTTGACCTTCAGATTCAATGACCACCAGCAAACTGCCATCCAAAACAGCATCACCCTGACGCAAGCCAAACAATCGATCTAAACGAAGAATGGGAATGTACTCTTCCCGCAAACTATAAACATCACTGCCGCCAGCCAAATTATTTACCCTAGCCCCATCAATCTGCAAAGATTCACTAATGGACACAAGCGGAAATATATAGGTCTGATCAGCCACTGTGACTAACTGACCATCTAAGATAGCCAAGGTCAAGGGTAAACGAATACGAAACTTACTTCCTTTGCCTATTTCTGTTGACACTTCCACTGAACCATTGAGTTCCTGAATATTGCGCCGTACCACGTCCATACCTACACCACGGCCCGATAAATCGCTCACTTGCTCAGAAGTTGAGAGTCCAGGTGCAAATAGAAGTTCTAACTTTTGGTCTTGAGTTAATAGCTCTGATTCACCTACCAACCCATTGCCTCGAGCCTTAGCCAGAAGGCGCTCTGTGTCAATACCACCGCCATCATCTCTCATTTCAATAACAATACTGCCCCCTTGATGAAAGGCATTTAGGGCAATGGTACCTAGTTCTGGTTTACCTGCAGCTTTACGTACTTCTGGCATCTCAATACCATGATCCAAAGCATTACGTATTAAGTGCACCATTGGGTCACTTATTTTTTCCATCACCGTTTTGTCAAGTTCTGTATTTTCACCACTTAACTCTAGCTGGACTTGTTTACCCAACTGAAGGCTAATGTCCCTTACCATGCGGGGTAAACGATTAAAGGTAAAGCTAATGGGTAACATCCGGATACGCATTACACTATCTTGTAACTCTCGTGTATTTTGTTCTAACTGCACCAAGCCTTCACGTAAATGAGAAATATTTTCTTCATTAATACTATCACTTGCAGAACCCATCTGGCCAAGCATCGACTGAGTAATTACTAATTCTCCAACGAGATTAATGAGGCTATCCACTTTATCAATTCCAACCCTTATCGAGCTCGATTCCACTTTAACAGGCTTCGCTTTAGCAGGCTTTGCTTCAACAGGGGTTTTAATTGCTTCTTGCACTGATGACTCGATTGGATGCACAGCCTCAGAGGATTTTGGCACTGCAGGACTGGGCAGTTGCAATTTATCCAGACTAGGCAGCGGTCCAGAAGGCATTACCAAACGCTCGCCTTTGGTGTCAGTAGCTTGCAAATTAGAGTTGGATTGTGCATCTTCAGACTGGCTATTACTGGTGTTAGGTGCATCCGCCATGATCGGTGTAATGGACAACTCACATTCATCCTCCACCCACTCAAACACTTCTTCAACATCATCAATTTTGCAGCTTGTCATGAGTTCTATATGCCAAGACACATAACAATTATCCGCTACCAAAGACTCCAATGGTGGAAGTTCACTCGCATCTAAGGTCGTTTTTATTTCCCCTAACGTAGCTAACTCACGCAACATGCGCACTGGGTCATTTCCACCTTTAAGCATGTCTGTGTCGGGTTTAAAGTCTATTTTAAAGCCAATTTGTTGGCGCACAGCACCAAGGTTTTCTGCCTCTGGGATGACGGGCAGCTCAGGTTCAAGAACCTCGTTAATCCCCTTGTCTTGAGGTGGATTGGTGTTTACTTGACTCGAGCTATCAGCGTAAGTTGCGCCATCCAATACCGCTTGAAAGACCCCAGTCAATTGATTAGCACGCTGCAAATCTGGTTCTTGTTCAGCTTGCAAAGCCTCAAGTAGACCCCTTAAACAATCAACTGATTGCAAAAAAAGCTCAATGCCATCTGCGTCTATCGCATGGCCCCCATCACGGACTTTATCTAATAAAGTTTCTAAAATATGAGTAAACTCAGAAACCTGGACAAATCCAAAGGTCCCACTGCCACCTTTGATTGAATGAGCAGCCCGGAATATTGCATTAATTTGTTCACTGTCGGGGTTATCTACGTCTAAATCAAGCAGGGCAGCTTCCATCAGTTCAAGGCCTTCAAAACTTTCCTCAAAGAACACTGCATGGAATTGGCTCAGATCAATACTCATGTCATAACCCTTTTACTGACTTGTTGTTGGCGTTGAAATTACACACCCTAGCCTGACGTTTGAACTCTAAAAATACTTACCCTATGACTTTTTTAATCGTAGCGAGCAGTTTATCAGGATTAAATGGTTTGACCACCCAGCCTGTGGCTCCAGCCCCTTTACCAGCCATTTTCTTATCCCCTGATGTTTCCGTGGTTAACATCAGAATGGGAGTGTACTTATAAGCTTCTAGCTGGCGCAGTTGCTTTACTAACTGGATTCCATCCATCACAGGCATATTGACATCACTTAAGACCAGATCAAAAGTTGTACCCTCAGCAATATCAAGCGCCTGCTGTCCATCTGCAGCCTCCACCACTTCATAACCAGCACTTTGTAAGGTAAACACCACCATCTGGCGCATTGACGCAGAATCGTCTACTGCCAGTATTTTCGTCATCAATATAACTCCACTCAAAGATAAAGTAATTTTTATTCCATGCTACAAAACTTATCATGCCTTTGCTATGTAATCAAAGACTCTAATTTAGATCATTTAACCCAGTTCCTGAGTTAGGCCTGACACTCGAATGAGTTCTTGGATGTTTTTAGGAACGTTAAATAAGGCGACTGCCACATTTTTTGCAGCACAACTCTTTTTAAATGCTAACAGTAGCTGTAAACCTGCCGCATCAACTCTCACTAACTCAGATGCATCTATCATCATCTCATAATCGGCTGGTGTTTCAGTTAACAAGCGTTTGAGCCAAACTTCCACTTGCGCGATGGTTAATTCAGCGTCCAACTGTATGGTCGCACTGCCAGCCATAACATGCCCCTTTACTGGTTAATCTATCAAACCAAATTAACCCAAATTAAACTATACTTGGACTAATCAGTAATACTGGTTTTATACCTGTTTTATCCCTAGTGTAAGTGAAAGCTAAGCCGATTTAAATAGCCTCTCCACAAGGTCCCTTCAACATTATTTAACCAGGCCGACCGAAGACTTTAAGCGCACAAAAATGATGGCCGTAGTAATCGCATCCCCAAGGGCCGTATGCCGGCCTAGGACAGGTACGTCTAAACCTTTAGCGATAGCTTCGAAAGATAAGTTAATCTGGCAATCTACACTACCAGAAAGTTGCTTTTTCTTTCGATATAAGTCCATCACATCAACACATCGATTAGGCATACCGAAGTCAAATAGGGGTCTTACATATCGGTCTAAAACAGCTAAATCATAGGCTATGTTATACCCTACAATCGGGCGATTACCTATAAATTTAAGCAGTTGTTCTATCGCTTCGGCTACAGGCAAACCTTCATTAAGATCAATACGGCGCAGCTTGTGAATTTTTACAGAGTCTTTCGGTAAGTCTTTGGGTGGGGACAAGGTTAGGGACAATTTTTCACTACTCAAAACACGGTTGCCTTTAATCACCACCGCTCCGATGGACAATATCTGTGCTTTAGAAACATCTAAGCTGGTGGTCTCAATATCCAAAGATACCAGTTCTTTGCCATAGTAGTGCTGAAATAGATGCGCCCAACCACTCTTGAGTTGACGCACCTTCCAAACATCTTTAACACGGCGTAACCGTCGCTTAATCATCATAACTGTCAACCTAGACGATACCTCAAGGATAGGTGTTTCTTAAAGTCTTTAACGACTTGAAGTGACTGCCTCAACAAATCTTTTTCTAAACGATCCAAGGACTCTAAGTTGATATGGTTATTCAATTCTTCAGGCGTGCAATCTTGCTCTTGTTGCTGCAAATGGTGGGCCAAACGGATCCATTGCAATATTGAAAAAGACTCCATCAACTCACTACCGAGACGCGGGGGCAATACACCCAGTTTAATTAAGCTTTCAATACGTTTGTAAGTATTAGTTTCGGCGACCTGATATTGCATGGCTAAAACTCTCACCCCATGGACTATGGGGAAAATACCACCCTTTTTAACATCAATTCCCGCCGCTCTATCCCTAATGCCACCCATAAAGTTCAAAGGTGTTTCAAACACGAGGGCCACTTCCGCAAAAGATGTTAAAAATCGTTGTTGTTGCTGTAATTCCCTTAATAACCAGTTGCGACTGGTCTTAAATAAGGCTTTATTACCCGCCACTGCATGTGCATCTATTGATATAGATAAATTCAGTAAACTATCATTATCAGCCTTTGCAACCCAATCTCGCATGCGCTGGGTCCATTCACTCAAGGGTTGCACCCAAAATGGATTGTTCACCATAACCTGTCCAGGACACCTTGGATAACCCAAATCTACTAGGGTTTGAGTATAATACTCCATGGTTTTTTGGCATTCAGGCCAATCTAGGCTGTCACGCATAATCAGGCCATTGTCTTGGTCAATTCTAACAATCTGTTCACCTCGGCCTTCACTGCCCATCATCACTAAACACACATGGGGCAGCACACTTTCAGGAACAACAAGATTAAATAACTTCGACATCAAACGTTTGTTAAGGGCCGCCAACAAATCCATGGCGAAGCGAACTTTAACACCCTGGGCATAAAGTGAACGAATTAAGTTACCCATATCCCCCGCTGCTGCCTTAAGTTCGTCAATACTCGTCGCGCGTTCGATCCGTAATCCCACCACATGCGAATGACTAGAAAAATAACTTAAAGTGTCTGCTAAATCAATAATGCCATGCAATTCAGAACTTTGCATTACCACCACTCGGTCAATTTGGTGCAATGTCATCAAAATAAGTGCATTAAAAAGGTAATCTCCAGATTCGACCGTAATCAATCGATAGTTTGCGATGGCTTGTACATCGGTGGTCACAGGAAGTTTATCTAACACAATTGCGTTTAATAAATCTGTCCCAGTCACCATGCCATACCGTTTGCCACGCTGCACTAGCGCACAATCAACTTGTTGCTCATTCATAAAACGAGTGGCATCTTCTAAACTGGAACCATGGGGCAATAATGAAGCATCACGCATACAAGAACTGTCTATGCGTGCAAGCATAAACTCGGTCATGTTTAGTGAATCATTTTTTTGTTCTAACAACTCGTTTTTTAGTGACAGATTTTTGTTGAAAAAATCACCAAAGTGAGGATTACGATAAATAAGGTCCAACAATATTTTTGTAGGAAGGATGTAACAAATAGTTTCTTCATCGGCGATGAAATCATGAATTGCGGAGCCACGCAGGGCTGACCAAGCTCCAAAATAGTCATCATTGGTATAGTGCACAAACGTGTGCCCACGGCGCTGGTCTGCATTTTTAACATCTAATTCGCTGACGCAGCCTTTTAAAATAATGTACAAACCTTCAGGCACATCACCTGTGCTAATAATCACTTCACTAGCTTGGTAATACGCTATATCAAGACTATCTTGCAATAGGCTGTACTCGTCCTCGTCTAACAAATTAAACGGCAAGACATCCGCATTAAAAGCGTTGCTAGAGTGCATGATTCATCATAAAGCACCTATAAAAACCACTCCATTGTTCAATAATATGCAGAGCCACTATTGCGCGGCACACGAATATTTTGCACAATTTGTTGAATATGTTTGGGCGGTTCTGGTGTTAAGTGCGCCACTAAATAGGCCACAATAAAGTTCAACACCATTCCTAAAGCACCAAACCCTTCTGGTGAAATACCCATTAGCCAATGTTCCGGCTCACCACCCAAAAACTTAAAGTACACGATATAACTTATGGTGGAGATCAGGCCCACTAACATACCACTTATGGCCCCATATTTATTCATCCTCTGATAAAAGATCCCCATAATAATGGCTGGAAAGAACGAAGCGCAAGCTAAGCCGAATGCCAAAGCCACTACGGCAGCCACATAATCGGGTGGATGCATTCCCAAATAACCAGCAACCAGCACTGCCACCATGGCAGCTAAGCGCGCGGCCAGAAGTTCCTGTCTGTCAGTAATTTGAGGCCTAATGGTTTTTTTCAATAGGTCGTGAGACACAGAAGTTGCTATTACAAGCAGCAATCCAGCAGCTGTGGACAAGGCCGCTGCCATGGCACCCGCTGCGATGAGGGCAATAACCCAGTCTGGAAGTTCAGCTATTTCTGGATTGGCCAGCACCATAATGTCTGAATCAACATAAATTTCATTCGCAAAGGGTTGGACTTTTGGGTCAAATTCGCCAGAACTTGGATTCACCACGTGCCTTTGATTAGAATAAAAATTACGCGCCACTTTGTCTTCTGCAGCGCCCCAATAAATAGGTTTATGTTGACGTCCCGTGAAGGCATCTCCCGCAGCATACTGGGTCCGACCGTCGGCATTATGATCATACCAAGCAATTAAACCTGCATTTTCCCATTTTTTAAACCACTGGGGCATTTCTTCGTAAGGCGTACCTAAGTTATCAGCACCATTTACAGTTTCGATCAGATTGATACGACCAAAAGCGGCTACGGCAGGTATGGACGAGTAAAGAATGGCAATAAAAACAAGCGCCCAAGCGGCCGATATGCGCGCATCTCTGACCCTAGGAACAGTAAAAAAGCGCACGATCACGTGGGGTAATCCTGCCGTGCCGAACATCAATGCAGCGGTGATAAAAAACATATCAACTTTACTTTTACTTCCTTCAGTAAAGCTTGAAAACCCCAATTCTGTAACTAAACCATCAAGGTGGTCCAAAACTGACATGCCATTATTTAAAGTCGCTCCCAGTCCAGTTTGAGGTAATAAATGTCCAGTCATTGAAAAGGTTAGAAACAGTGCAGGCACTGTAAAGGCAAAAATCATGACACAATACTGAGCCACTTGGGTATAAGTAATACCTTTCATACCCCCTAACACGGCATACACAAACACGACTGCCATGCCGATCATGATGCCCGTATCAATTTCTACCTGCAAAAAGCGCGAGAATACGATACCCGTACCCCGCATTTGCCCAGAGATGTAGGTAAAAGAGATAAACATCACACAAATCACGGCCACCACTCTCGCAACTCCTGAGTAATAACGATCGCCTACAAAATCGGGAATAGTGAATTTACCAAATTTACGCAAATAAGGAGCCAACAGAAGCGCCAACAGCACATAACCACCCGTCCAACCCATAATATAACCACTAGCATCATAGCCAGCAAAAGAAACAATTCCTGCTAAGGAGATAAATGATGCGGCTGACATCCAATCCGCAGCCGTAGCCATGCCATTGGCTAAAGGTGTGACTCCACCCCCAGCAACATAGAATTCTTGTGTACTTGACGCTCTGCTCCAAAAGGCAATAGCGATATAAATAACAAACGATCCGACGACAAAGGTATAAGTGAGCGCTTCTAGGCTCATGTTAAATTCCTATGATTAATAATCAAGTGACTGAAAATAGGCATTACTCAGACTTATTCGTGCACATCAAACTCATTATCAAGGTGGCTCATGCGCACTGCATAAGCAATGGTTAAGGCAGAAAAGACAAAAATACTGCCTTGATTAGCAAACCAGTAACCCAGTTTAAAACCAAACAGGTTGAATTGATTAAGCTCATCGACAAAGACAATGCCGCAACCGAAGGAAACCAAAAACCAAACGGCGAGGTAGGAGAAAATTATTTGTAAATTGCGACGCCAATACTGCGTTGCTGTATCTGTATCGGGATTCATAATGTGCTTTTTTATTATTATTTTATAGATTCCGAATTATACCCATTTGCGACATTTAGGGCAACGAAAATGTCGACTAAAGTCTAAAGTTACCACCCATCAAGACACCTTGAATTAGCCCAAAAAGTTGTTAGACTTTAGTATAGCGACCTAAGGAATTATTTTTAGGTATATGATTTTATTATGTTTTCATAAAAATCAGTTTTAAGGCATAAAACCGGCTACCATGTTATAAATAGGTTGAGTTGTTTCACTCTAGTTTTACTGTCCCTAGTTTTACTTTAAAGGCATATCATGCTTGATATTTGGGTTATTCTATTTATATCTTTAGCCTACGTTGGTTTGTTATTTGGCATTGCCTACTACGGTGATAATCGTCGTCAAAACAGCTCGAAATTACTCAGCCAACCGGTTATTTATAGTTTATCTTTGGCAGTCTATTGCACCTCATGGACTTTTTATGGGTCTGTTTCGCGGGCTACCCAAGGTTGGGAGTTCCTCTCTATTTACCTTGGTCCCATTATGCTTTTTATCTTTGGGTGGGGCTTAGTTTATAAAATTATACTCATTGCTAAACAAGAAAACCTTACCACCATTGCCGATTTTATAGCGTCTCGATACGGCAAAAGTCGTAGCTTAGCGATTGTAATTACAGTCATGGCCACCCTGGGCATACTGCCCTATATAGCATTGCAGCTCAAAGCTGTGGCGCAAAGTTTTACTATTATGGTGTCAGGTAGTGGCAGCTCAGACTTTGGGTCTAGTAATACGGCCTTGGTCATTGCAATATTAATGGCAGCTTTTGCCATTCTATTTGGCACCCGCCAAATAGATACGAGCGAACATCACCGAGGGATGGTGTTGGCCATTGCCTTTGAATCTATCGTTAAGCTTGTTGCATTTGTAGCCGTGGGCGTATTTGTGACCTTTAGCTTGTTTGATGGCATTGGAGACTTAAGCCATCACATCAACCAAAGTGGACTAAAACAGCAACTGGACGACTTTAACCCACTCAAGATTAGTTTCTTAACAGAAACCTTGCTGGCTTTGCTAGCCATGCTCTGCCTGCCGCGACAATTCCAAGTAGGCATTGTTGAAAATACCGACCCAAATGACTTACATACAGCGCGCTGGTTATTTCCACTTTACCTTGTCATTTTCTGTATTTTCATGCTGCCAATTGCCGCCGCTGGAAATTTTCTTTTCAATGGTCAAGGCATTGCTACAGATACCTACGTGTTAATGATTCCTCTAAGTCAGGGGGCACACAGCTTAGCGACCTTAGCTTATATTGGCGGACTATCTGCTGCCACAGGTATGGTTATTGTCGCTACCGTGTCTATTAGCACTATGATTTGCAACGATATAATCATGCCTGTCATTTTCCACTTATCACCCTTACAAGCATCTGAGGACAAAAATATTGGGCGCTTATTACTGAGGGTTCGGCGGGTAGTCATTGTGGCTATGTTACTAGCTGCCTACGGCTATTTTTTACTCATTGGCGATGGTAAAAGCCTCGTTTCACTCGGTCTAACGGCCTTTGTTGCAGTGGCCCAGTTCGCCCCCGCATTAATTGGAGCGGTATTCTGGCGTCAGGGTAATCGGTATGGGGCATTAGCTGGACTGAGTATTGGTTTCACTATCTGGCTATACACTCTGTTGGTTCCCAATCTTAGCGGGCTAGGGTTTGATACTTTAAGCTTGGTAGAGCAGGGGTTGTTTGGTTTAAGCTGGCTTAGACCCACATCAATGTTTGGCCTGAGTGGCTTCGACCCTATCACCCATGCCACTTTATTATCCCTAAGCTTGAATATTTTAGCCTTTGTGTGGGTATCTCGATTGACCCAAGTTCGCCTACAAGACCGCATTCAGGCTGACCACTTTGTTGACTTAAGGTTAAGTTATTCTATCATCAGCGCTGATACCCAATTTGAAAATACACGCTTTAGCGACTTACAAATACTCTGTGAACGCTTTTTGGGATCTAATCGAACCCATGAAGCTTTTCAAGACTTCTCTCACAACCAAAATCGACAACTTAACCCAAATGACCCCATTGACCAAACAATTGCTAGTTATGCTGAGCGTCTTTTAGCGGGAGTTATTGGGGCGTCGTCAGCACGTATTATAGTTGCTTCTAGTCTGCAGGGTACTGAAATGCACCTCGGTGACGTAGTGTCAATCGCCGATGAAGCTTCAGCACTTTATAAATTTAACCGCTCCATGCTCCAATCAACCATAGAACACATTGACCAAGGCATTAGTGTTGTTGATAAAGACATGCGTCTGGTGGTTTGGAACCAGCGCTACCAGGCCATGTTCCAATTCCCTGAAGGACTGATCACTATCGGCAGACCGATTGTAGAGGTCATCCGCCACAATGCCTTAAACGGGGACTACGGCCCCGGCGCAATTGAACAACAAGTTGAGCACCGCCTAAGTACCTTGCAGCAAGGCATTAGCAATACTCACCTGCGCTATCGAGCCGATGGTGCCGTATTTGAGGTGCGCGGTAATGCCATGCTTGGGGGTGGATATGTAAACACTTACATGGACATTACTAACCATAAACGCATTGAAGCTGCGTTAAAAGAAACCAATGAAACCCTCGAAGAGCGGGTCGAAGATCGAACCAATGCCCTCGTTGTTGCCAACGACCTATTAAGCCGTGCCAAAATTGGGGCCGACCAAGCTAACCAGAGTAAGACACGATTTTTAGCGGCCGCAAGTCATGATTTAATGCAACCTCTTAATGCAGCGCGATTATTTTCATCATCCTTATCACAGCAGCACCCTAAGGGTGAACTGGCAAACACCCTGCACCATCTTGATGATTCTTTGGTTGCAGCTGAAGAACTCATCAGTACCTTAGTGGAAATATCTACCTTAGACGCAGGTACCATTTCACCAAAGTTGAGTCATTTCCCAGCGGATCAGATGTTACAAAAATTGGCGGCAGAATTAACTCTCTTATGTCACCAAAAAGGCATTGAGTTTAACTATGTCCCATGTCAAGCAACGATTTATAGTGATGAACAACATCTAAGGCGCATCGTACAAAACTTTTTAACCAATGCCATGCGTTATACACCCTCTGGCAGAGTTCTATTGGGTTGCAGAATCAAACAGGACAGTCTTGAAATTCAAGTCTGGGATACAGGCGTTGGCATTGCCCCACAAAAGCTTGATGAGGTATTTGATGAATTTAAACGTCTTGATCACCCAGAAACACAAGACATCAGGGGGCTTGGTTTAGGATTAGCTATTGCAGACCGAACTGCCAAGTTACTCGGTCATCCGTTAACCATTAAATCGTGGCAGGGCAAAGGCAGTTTGTTTGGAGTGAGGGTGCCTGCCGGTGATAGCACAAAAATCACCACTAAAGCCACGACAGACAGTTACTATAGCGGCGGTGGTGGCAATCTTGCTAACATGACGGTGTTGTGCATCGATAACGAAGCTTCCATTCTAATGGGTATGAAGCAGTTGCTAGAAGGCTGGGGGTGCAAGGTCATTACGGCCCTGAATGTTTCTCAATCGCTGGAGTCTATAGCAGATGCTGACCTGCAGCCAAGCGTTATACTGGCAGATTATCACTTAGACCAAGGTGAGACAGGAATCACCGCTATTGCAAGGATAAGGCAAGTTTACCAGCACCAAATACCTGCCATCTGTATCACCGCAGATCGCACCGAAGAAGTGGCTAAAATAGTCGCGCTTGAAGATGCCTTACTACTCAACAAACCCCTCAAACCAGCCGCACTGAGGGCCACCCTAAGCCGTCTGAAGTAAGCGCTTATTTAACAGCTTCGTCTTGAGGGTGCTCTATGCGTAATCGGCCCGCCATAATAACAGCTTGAGTCCGACTATAGACACCCAGCTTTCGCAAGATGGCAGTGACATGTGCTTTCACCGTTGCTTCTGACACACTCAGTTCATAGGCTATTTGTTTATTAAGCAGGCCCTCCGTTAACATCACCATGACCTTAAACTGCTGGGGAGTTAAACTAGATAACTGGTCAGCGAATTGACTGTCTTGAGCATCCATTTGGAGGTCTGCAACTGGCAAGTCTGCGGGTACCCATTGGCCCCCATTCAGAACCACCCCAACAGCATCTATGATATCCGCCATCGAAGAAGATTTAGGAATAAAACCCACCGCTCCAAAATGCATAGCACGGTGGATGACACTCGCTTGTTCATTACCCGAAACTACAACGACTGGCACACTAGGGTAGTGCGTGCGCAGGTAGATGAGCCCAGAAAAGCCATTGGCGCCTGGCATATGTAAATCGAGCATAACCAAGTCTATTTCGTTACTCATTTGGCGTTCTAGGTGCTGCAAGTGCTCTGCTTCTAACACATCGGCACCCTCAATTTGAGTCCCGATGGCCTGAGTCAATGCCGCCCGAAACAGCGGGTGGTCGTCGGCTACGATAATAGTGTAGTTATTAGACATAAACGCTGCTCCTAAAACATGTAAAAAAACAATTTAGTTATTTGTTACAGCGCTTCTCAATGAGTTCATTGACCACACTTGGGTCTGATAGAGTAGACGTGTCTCCCAACTCACTAAAGTCGTTGGCAGCAATTTTACGCAGAATACGACGCATAATTTTTCCAGAGCGAGTTTTTGGCAAATTTGGTGCAAATTGAATTAAATCAGGTGACGCAATGGGACCGATTTCAGCCCGAACCCACTGCCTTAATTCCTGCAAAAGTTCAGTACTATCAACAACACCGTCTTGCAAAGTGACGTAACAGTATATGCCTTGGCCCTTAATTTCATGAGGATAACCCACCACCGCGGCTTCACACACTGTTGCGTGAGCAACTAAGGCGCTTTCAATTTCAGCCGTACCCATGCGATGACCAGAGACATTTAACACATCGTCTACCCGCCCTGTGATCCAATAGTACCCGTCTTCGTCGCGTCTTGCACCGTCCCCCGTAAAATAGTAATGGTCAAAGGTCGCAAAATAAGTTTCTTGAAAACGCTGATGGTTACCCCAGATAGATCGTGCTTGACCAGGCCAGCTGTCCTTAATAACTAAGTTACCTTCTGCTACACCTTCTAATTCCCTGCCCTCATTATCGACTAAGGCAGGTTGGACACCAAAAAATGGCAAGGTGGCTGAACCTGGCTTAGTATCTACCGCCCCTGGCAAAGGCGTGATCATATGACCACCTGTTTCTGTTTGAAACCAAGTGTCCACTACCGGCACATCACCCGAACTAAAAATTCGCCTATACCAGAGCCATGCTTGTGGGTTTATAGGTTCACCAACACTGCCTAATACTTGGATACTGGACACATCAGAGTCTGCTAAAACATCATCACCATGTTGCATCAAGGCTCGGATTGCAGTGGGCGCTGTATAGAATTGATTAACCTTATGTTTTTCTATGACTTGACCAAAGCGTGCATTGGTTGGGTAGTTAGGAACCCCCTCAAACATTAGGGTAGTGGCACGATTAGCCAGCGGACCATAAACAACATAGCTATGTCCAGTGATCCATCCAACATCCGCCGTACACCAATAAATATCACCAGGCTTATAATCAAAGACCATTTCATGGGTCATAGCACTCCAGACTAAATAGCCTGCACTGGAGTGTTCTAAGCCTTTTGGTTGGCCTGTAGAGCCAGACGTATAAAGAATAAATAATGGGTCTTCTGCACCCATCGCTTGGGCTTCGTGGTGTGTATCAGCTGCAGCTACAATATCACCATACCAACAGTCTCGACCTTGCACCCAATTAATATCAGACCCTGTGCGTTTGACAACAATCACAGTATCAACGCAATCCACGTTAGCTAATCCAGCATCAACATTAGCTTTTAGACTAACCTTTTTACCACCACGCAAGCCTTCATCAGCCGTAATGACTATATTGCTCTTAGCCCCTTGAACACGGCCTGCAATCGCATCCGGTGAGAAGCCACCAAAAATCACCGAATGCACAGCACCAATTCGAGCACAAGCTAACATCGCTACCGCAGCTTCTGGGATCATTGGCATATATAAGGTGATTACATCACCTTTTTTTGCACCTTTGGCCAATAAGGCATTACTAAACTGACAAACTTCCTGATGTAACTCTCGATAACTGATATGGCGTGATTGACTTGGATCATCACCCTCCCAAATAATCGCTATTTCTTCCCCATGTTGCGCCAGATGACGATCTAAACAGTTAGCCGCAACATTTAATTGACCATCTGCATACCACTGAATGGAGACATCATTAGGAGTATAACGGGTATTCTTAATTTGAGAAGGCGCTTTAATCCAGTCAATACGATTGCCTTGCTGACGCCAAAATTCTTCTGGATCTGCAACAGACTGCTGATACATAGTTGCACGCTTTTTTAAATTCAAACCAGAGGTCTGAGCAATTGATGCATCTGCTGGGTAAATATTCACATCACTCATCTAAAGATTTCCTAATTTTGGATTGTATTTGCCTTTGGCTACCATTTATATCAAGTTGAAGTATGAATTGAAATACTACTTTGGCTTAAGTTGGTCAAAGTACCTGACGTCTTAGTACACAAAACATAAAAAAACTAAGGCACGGATCAAGCTACCTAAGCCAATAAGCCAATAAACCTGTCTATTAAAGCATTTTTAGTGCTCATTACTGATCTTTTCTACTCGTGGGTAATGCTCGACTTAATAAGATCAAAAGTTCATCAATAATGCCTTCATTTATTAAGCACCTTTTAACAAACTTAACTTGCCTTAACTTAGCGCATACGCCATCATTTAACCCAATTTGGATTTTATAGTAACCTCACCAACCATGATCGATTTAAGCCTCGCGTTATTTATCGCCGTCGAAACCTGCCCAGAGCCTCCCTACTACCCTATAGCAGCGGCGTGGACTTTGCCCGATGGCAGTATAAAATCGAGTCTCATTTTGGCTGACGATAGCTGGCCACCTCACCTGTGTTTTAGTGATCATATCAGTGGTGAAACCATCACTGCTTTAGGGCACTCTGTGAAAGATGTTTTGTTAGAGATGAACGATGACCTAGATGCGAGTCATGTGGTGGGTCATGCTGACTTTTCTCCAGCAGAGGGTTTGATGCACCTAGTCGATGCCCTCGATATTGAGCTAGCCTTTGAGTTATCGACCAGTCAACAAGATATTAGTGAGCTTTTAGGTATTGACTGGCGCGATGAATTACAAGATTTAGGCCATGAAACTGGATTAGATATGCTACAGGCCGAAGATCAAGTAAGACTCATGCAACTTTGCTGGGCACGACGCAGTGACCTACTCTAAAGCCTTTTTATTGGGCCTACTCATGCTGCTTGTGAGTGCATGCAGCAGCATCGGTAGTGGAAATAAACCCCGCACACCAGATAATTTGTGTAGTATTTTTTCTCAGTTTCCAAACTGGCAAATCAGCGCTAATGCCGCACAAAAAAAATGGCACATAGACCAAGCCATCAATATGGCCTTCATCCACCATGAATCAGGCTTTAAAGCGACTGCAAGACCACCTCGTAAAAAACTTTTGGGAATTTTCCCTGGTCGCCACCTTTCGAGTGCTTACGGATACCCTCAAGCCATCAACGGCACATGGGCTTTATACCAACAACTGACTGGCTATAGTGAGGCTCAACGCACTAATTTTAATGACGCAATTGACTTCGTAGGTTGGTACAACAGTCGCTCTGTGCGCCTTAATAAAATACGACCTAGCGATACCTACAATCTTTATTTAGCCTACCACGAGGGCAATGGTGGATTTGCAAAAAAATCTTACTTGGCTAAACCGTGGTTATTAAAAGTCGCCAAAAACGTGGCTAATCAGGCTGAGCGCTATCGCAGCCAGCTAGCTTTTTGTTCACCCCAAAGTTAACCGCGGACTGATACATGATCGTGCCTTGGCAACAAATAAATACAGACACCTTACACCAATTGTTAGAAGAGTTTGCCAGCCGAGATGGCACAGACTATGGTGCTTATGAAACCAGCTTGGCGGATAAAGTGTCTCAGCTAGAAATACAGCTCAAACAAAAACGCATTCTAGTGGTCTACAGCGAACTCCATGAATCGATCAATATCGTGCCCGCTGAACAGTTTACTGAATAGCTTTCGATATCTCTCTATTGACGCCAATGAGTGGCCCTAGCCACCTTTACGAATAAGGTATTCATACCCAGAACCCGTCTCTGCCTGCTCTATTAGTTCATGGCCTAAGAATAGGCAAAACTTAGGAATATCTCGAGTCGTTGATGGATCTGTGGCTAAGACTTTAACGACGTCGCCTACTTTGATGTCTTTAAACGTGCTGTGCAACAGCATCACAGGTTCTGGACAAAAAAGCCCAGTGGTGTCTAGCACTTGATCGAAGGTGTGGACTTTTTGTATCACTATTTACACTCTCTTTTGGCCATAATGGTTACAGGCCCATAAAGTTACTAGTAAGGTTTGTTCATACCTGAGGGACAGTATACTTTAACTTGGAATGGGCCCATTGCTCAATCTCTATTGCCGCGCGTTCAATGGCCTCATTTTGACTATAGTTTGAGGCTTTAAACGGTTTAAAGCTATGATCCATGTGCGAAAGCCAGCGCAGGTTGATGTGTTTAGGCAATTTATACCCCAAGACTTCATCATAAGAGCCCAAGGCGTCGCGGGTACCCTGAACAATTAATGCTGGCTTCTGGCTAGTCAGCAAATGAGTGACGCGCAGTGTGTCTGGCTTGCGTTGAGGGTGGAAGGGATAACCCAAAGCAAACCAACCCAAAGCATTGGTCTGATCGACAATTAGACTAGCCACTCGGCTACCTAGTGACTTGCCACCTATAACTAATGGACTGGACAAGGTCAGTGCATCGAGTAACGCAAGCAACTCAAGTTCAAGTTTAGTGATATTTGGTGGTGGTCTCTTGATGCCTGTTTTTTGTATTTGCTGCATGTAGCTAAACTCAAATAAATAAACAGTAAAATTTTTAATGCTCATGGCAGTGGCAAAAGATTGCATAAAGTGATGATTCATCCCAATGCCAGAACCGTGAGCAAACACCATATTGATTGCACCAGTTCCATATTTCTGCACTGGCCCAACCACTGTTTCCACAAGTTCCATAACCTAGCCTTTACTATTAAAAACAATGATGCTGCAAAACCACTGAACTAAGGTTTTAAGTACCCCTGCCCTCTTGGACATGGCGTTTTGATTATAAATCATGTGCCACCTAATGAATAATGCCAAACTAAAAATTTTTAGCCATGTTAGAAATACGAGCACTCTTGAAGTCTTAGACAAAGCTCTCAATTGACTCTTTTATTCACTCTTTTTATTCACCCATTTAGCTTTAATACCCTTGTTGTGTCTGATTACTCTGATGTATTGTTAAAGTATAACTTGGCCTTATTTTTACAGCTTATAAATAGGTTACCGGTGATACAGGCATGCATTAATAACAGCCCAAGACTTATTGCGAAAAGCGGGTCAAAGCCATATGATCAGTCATTGAAATATTACTTGGACATGGCTACTCATTTAACTAGCCGGTCGATATCCTGCGGTCTAAACAATCAAACGCCCCCATAGGAACCATAATGAGCGAAGTTACCCTTGTCAGCGCAGAACAGTTCACTAACCTAGTACAAAAAGTGGTGGCTAGCCGCGGATTTAAGACAGCCGATCAAAACACTGCAGGCTATCGGGCGACCTTTGCTATGCGTCATGGTATAGCTAACAGTGATTTGTTGGAAACCTCTTTAGCAGGCTTAGACGCAAATATTAGTGCGCCTAAATTATTAGTAGAAAGTAAAGACAGCCTGATATACGACGCCTTTGGTCAACCAGCTTTAGTCCATATTGAAGCGGCCTTTAAACATGCTGTCGATAATGGCATTAAAGAAATACGTATGCATAAAACTGCCTGCGGTGCTTTTGCAGTGCCAGCCATTGCTCATTATCTAGGAACTCAGGGCGCTAATGACCAAAGCGTGTGTATTTACTTCAATAACTTGGAAGGCAGCATCCGTCGTTTTGACCTCTCACCACAGGGCCATTTACTGGGGCTTTTGCAACCTAGAGAACGAGATGTTGCTTGGAATGAGGTGCGTATAACCATTGGACCAGCGCCTGCCGATTGCAAGCCTGTTGCGAGCACAGCAGACATAGTAGCTTACCTCGCTAATAGCGATAGCAAGGGCATCAGTGTGCGGGCAAATCTATGGATTCGCATGCAGGAATTAGCGAAAAAATATGAACAAAGCCAAGCATAGTCTGACGGCATGCTCATGTGCGATTGTGTAATAGGTTTTTTACAATAGAGTAGATGGGGTTAATGGCGTAAAAACAAAGTGGTGGGATGATCCTAGAGCCTCAAGCCAACTCAGGCATGGCGATACAGTTGGGGCCTAAACCTCAGTTAAAGGGGCAAATTAAGCAGTGCAAGATCCGCATCGTCAACGACCGAACCGTGGACCATGTGTTGAGTGCGCTTGAAGTTGTGTAATGAGGTATCCATAAGGTGGGATGGCACCACCTTTTGTAGAGCTTTAGCCATACTCTCTATGCGCCCAGGGTGCTGCTGTTCCCAATCTTGAAACATAGACTTAATGTGCTGACGTTGAAGGTTGTCTTGAGAACCACATAAGTTGCAAGGAATAATAGGGTATTGTTTGAGTTGGGCGTACTCGGCAATGTCTTGCTCACGGGCATAAGCCATAGGGCGAATGACAGTGTTTACTCCGTCGTCACTTAAAAGACGGGCAGGCATGGCCTTAAGTTTACCACCGTGAAACATGTTCAAGAATAAGGTTTCTAAAATATCATCTCGGTGATGACCGAGGGCAATTTTAGTAATGCCACGTTCCTGAGCAAAACGATATAAAGTGCCACGCCGCATGCGTGAGCACAAACCACAGGTGGTTTTACCCTCTTCAATAACCGCTTTAACCACACTGTAGGTATCACGCTCGATGACATGAAAGTCAACGCCGACTTGGGTTAGGTATTTGGGTAAAATGTGTTCTGGAAAGTCTGGCTGTTTTTGATCTAAATTCACCGCCAAAATATCAAAATTGATGGGCGCACTTTTTTGCAACTGCATCAGCACATCCAACATGGCATAGGAGTCTTTGCCACCTGATACACACACCATAACCTTGTCCCCATCTTCTATCATGGCGTAATCATCGATAGCGCGGCCTACATCACGTCGCAACCGTTTTTGTAACTTGTGTTGTCGTTTGATTGGGTCAGATGCATTTATTTTGGATTGGGTCACGAGCGTTACCACATTAAGTCATCTGGAATCACGAAATCTGCATAAGGGTCATTTACATCGGAAACAGCATTCTCTGCAACATCAGTGCGTATAATAACAGTTTCTGGTGCGCGTTCTTCAATACGCAAAGCGATGTTTGCAGGCACCACAGAATAGTGTTCATCTAAAGCCACAATGACTAAGTTACCGCGACTTAACGCCACTTGTTGCTGAGCATTAACATAGAGTTTTTTAATGGCTTTGCCATCGACAAAATTGTAGCTTACTTCGCCACCTGTTAAATCTAATCGACAACGCTCTAGAATTTGCTTAACTTGAGCCAGCGCTGCACGATTTTGATCTTGCGCATCCCGCTGGGCGTTCAGTTGTTTAGAGCGCTTAGCTTGTGCTTGTTTTTCACTCAGCGCTCTTTGAGCCGCAGTTTCGCCCACATCAACGCCTTTACGCACGTCTCGAGTTTGTTTCTTTTTTGCCTTTGTGGCTTGCTTAGATTGCTTTTCGTTGGCTAAGCCTGCCTTTAGCAACTGATCTTGTAAACTGGCCATTATTGGCTTCCTTTCAAATAATAGTATGAGCCCGTGAGGCCGCCTTATAATATTAACATAGCTAACTAAGCGTGTTGTTGAATTAAGGCTAAAAAGTCATCCCCGTAGCGGTCTAATTTCTTTTCACCCACACCATTGATGTGACTCATTTGTAGGAGCGATTGTGGTTTTGTATGCAACATTTCCAACAAAGAAGAATCACTAAAGATGACATAAGGTGGCACTTTTTGATCTTGAGCTAGGGCCATTCGCAGTTCCCTCAGTAATTGCCATAGGTCCATATCATCATCCGCAATTTGCAGACGTGCTTTAGACGCTTTTGGCGTCTTAATCGATACCTTTCGGTCCAGCCTCAACTGCAACTGAGCATCACCTTTAAGCAAGGGCCGACAATTGGGCAATAGCCGTAAGCCACCATAATTTTCTGGGTCGCTGGACACTAAACCCAGTGCCAGCAGTTGCCGATACACCGAGCGCCATTGCTTTTGATCTAATTCTTGACCCAGAGCGAAAGTCGATATTTTGTCATGCCCTGCCGTTTTAATTTTGTCTGTGGGTTTACCCATTAAAATATCAATTAAATGGGCGACGCCATAACGCTGACCACTGCGGTAGATACAAGATAGTGCCTTGCGCGCAACCTCAGTGCCATCAAAAGTCGCTACGGGTTCCAAACAATTATCACAATTACCACAACCGCTGGCTGCATCTTCATTGAAATAACTCAAAATAGCTTGCCTTCGGCAGTGAGTAATTTCACACAGGCCCAACATGGCGTCCAACTTAGATTGTTCTGAGCGTTTTATACTGGCGTCCATATCCGTTTGTTCTAAACGTTGTCGCAACCACATGACGTCTTGTAACCCATACACCATCCATGCGTCAGCTGGCAGACCATCACGCCCTGCTCGGCCCGTTTCTTGGTAATAGGATTCAATACTTTTGGGTAAATCCAAGTGCGCTACAAAGCGCACGTTGGGCTTATCAATGCCCATACCAAAGGCAATAGTAGCCACCATCACCAGGCCTTCTTCATTAAGAAAGCGATGTTGATTATAAGCTCGTTTTTCAGCCCCTAATCCAGCATGATAAGGCAGTGCTGCAATACCTTGGTCTACCAACCAAAGGGCTGTTTCGTCCACCTTCTTGCGGGACATGCAATATACAATACCTGCGTTGCCTTGGTGTTGGAGTTGAACAAAGTCTAATAGCTGTTGTTTACCCTTTTGCTTTTGCATGATCCGATAACAAATATTTGGGCGATCAAAACTGCTAATGTACTTTTGCGCTAGGTTGAGGCCCAAACGCTTGACCATTTCTTGCTGGGTAGGCCGGTCTGCAGTCGCTGTAAGAGCCATTCTGGGCACATGAGGAAAGTTTTGTTGCAAGCACTCTAGTTGCAGGTATTCAGGCCTGAAGTCATGTCCCCATTGAGATACGCAATGTGCTTCATCAATGGCAAATAATGCGATCTTGCAAGACCTAAGTAAAGTCATACACGCTTCAGTCATGAGCCGTTCAGGAGAGATGTAGAGCAGATCTAGATCACCATTGAGTGCTTGCTGTTGTATTTGATTTTGAAGCTGCCAGTCGATACCAGAATGCAAGGCCTGTGCATTTACCCCTAACTGCTGCATGCTAGATACTTGATCTTGCATCAATGCGATTAAAGGTGAAATCACAACCCCAACGCCATCCCTGAGCATGGCTGGAATCTGATAACAAATGGATTTTCCTCCTCCAGTGGGCATTAATACTAGCGCATCACCACCGTCGATGACATGTTGAATGACATCCAGTTGTTGACCACGAAAATCTTCGTAGCCAAATAGGCTGTGTAGGAGTTGTTGGGGAGTGTGGTTCATCGCGCGCTATTATGCTCCAAGGCCGTGCGAGTGTCACGCGTCTCGAACCCCACCTGAGTCGCAATGTATTAAAATTTAATACTAGCACCTACAATAACCATACTGGTGCTGGGTGCTGGGTGCTAGGTGCTAGGTGCTAGGTGCTAGGTGCAGGATACGAAAACAAACCATTGTTTCAATGCCCTGACTCGTGCCGATGCCTTGCTAAAAGTGATCATCAATATCAAGCGGTCCATGAGAAAAATTGGTAACCTCCAAACTGAAAACGCCATAGTTAATCTATCGTTAATCCATAGTTTAGGCATAGTTTAGGCCTAGTTTGATTGTTGATGATAGCTTTGATAACGCCATTTCACTTTATCATCACCGCGTCTTGCTAGCCGTTGTCGCACAGCATGAGTTACAATAACGCCTAATGACTTGATTGAGTAATACCCAATGTCCAGCACCCGCGAACCTCTAACAGATAACCAAATAGACCAACTTGATGCCTACCTTTTGTCTGAGAAGGTTCACGAGGACGCTCTAGATTATATCGCCCTTCATGGTTACCTTTGCGCAATAGCCATCAGCCCAGCCCCACTGCCTGAGCAGGAGTGGTTAGAACAGGTGATGGCTGAGACCCCCATTCAAGAAGATAGTGGTGAACGCCACGAAATATTCAATTTAATGCGCCAAGAATTAGCCTTTTTAAAAGACTGCTTAGAATCTGATCAAGACATCGATCTACCATGTGACTTAACCTTAGAACTGGATCAAGAAGACGACTGTTTATTAGAGTACTGGGCTCAGGGCTTTATGGAACTTATATTTAGCCAAGAAGAAGTTTGGTTTTCTGAACAAGAAGAAGATGTGGCTGAATGTTTACTGCCTTTCATGTTAGCAGCCAAACTCGATGAAGATGAAGAGCTTGAAGAATTGCGCAGCCAACCCGAATTTTGCCAACAACTGTGTGATCAAATCCCAGAATTATTGCAAGATTTATATCTTTTGTTTCGTGTGCCTGCAGAAAAACCAAAAGGGGGATACTCAGGTAAAAAGTCTTCAGGGCCGCGCAAGCACTAACACTTTTTATTTAAAATAATGAAATTAAGCATGCACTGTGAGTTTGCCAGCATCTAACAACCAGTGTTGATTGCATAATTTAGTCAGGGCATTGTCTTGATGGCAAGAAAGTAGAATTCCTGTGCCGCGTTGATGCAAGTCTTTCAACATGGCCTCAATCCGTACCACTGAGTCTGTGTCTAAGTTACTTGTAGGCTCATCCAATAAAATTAACGCTGGATCTAATACCAAGGCCCTAGCCAGAGCTAGCCGCTGACGCTCGCCACCCGAGAGCAAATGAGCTGGGCGATACTTGAGGTGATCTAGGCCAGCCCAGGATAGGACTTTATCCACTTTTTGGTTATTTTTTTCTCGCCTTATACGTAAACTATAGCCGAGGACCTGCTTTCAAAAGTGGGTAATAGTAGTGCTAAATGTAATCCAAATATTACTCATTGCGTTAGTTACTTAGCCGAAGGTACAAATAATGCCTTACCATTAATACGAAAACTTCCAATCACCTCCTGACCTGCTTTACTTACCAGCCATTGGGCAAACTCACGAGAAGAATTAATATTAACGTGACTATGACGCTTCGGGTTAACCAACATTACCTGATATGGATTAATTAAAGGAGGGGCACCTTTAAGCACTAAGTGCAATTCAAGTTTGTCTTTGAGAGCCAGCCAAGTACCTCGGTCTGTCATGATGTATGCGCCCATTTCAGAAGCCATTTGCAAACTGTGACCCATACCGCGGCCAGACTCAAGATAACCATCAAAGGTAGGTAAGGCACCTAGGTGTCGCCATAGCTGCAGCTCTTTTTTGTGGGTACCCGAATCATCACCCCGAGAAATAAAACGTTGGTTAGACTCCTTAATCAAAGACAGGCCTTGAATCACAGTCTGGGCTCCACTAACTTGAGCTTTATCCTCTTCAGGCCCAACTAAAATAAAGTCATTGTGCATCACCCTCTGAGCTTCAATGCCAAAACCTTGATCAATAAAATATGCCTCCGCCTGAGGGGCATGAGTCATTAACAAATCAACATCACCATTCTTACCCATTTTTAAGGCTTTACCTGTGCCTACGGAGATTACTTGCACCTGAGTATTGCTCACTCTTGCATAGTGACTCAATAAACGATCCAATAAACCTGAGTTATAGGTGCTAGTGGTAACGGCTAATCGGATACTATCAGCCAAGACTATTGCGCTCAAAAGAGCTAATATGATTGCTAAGATAGTGCGTATGATCATTAATTCTAGAGGTTTCATTGCATAATACTTTGGCACACGCAGGATTTTAGTAGTGAAGTAAATCGTGGCCGCATAAGTGGCAAGTTTTAGGCATAATTCAGGGTTATTACCTTTCCGGCAACATTACAGCTTGAGGTTTATCTAGTCGCTGATTTGATGATGAGGTGAGACCGCATCAAACTATGCTAGCAGTATGAGTTGACGACCCAACAGAAACCATAATTGCATCTCGGAATTCTGATTATTAATTCGATAATTATGATTCACTATCTTCAAAAGTCCATAGAACAGTGATTGAAAAGATTACTTTCAGGTGGGTCTAAGTGACAGTGCACTTAAATAGTACACTGTCATATTAGTTTTATACACTCAATTTAACAAACGATTTACTCATAGTTAAAGACATCCGGCCTTGGATCAGAGATAAACCCATCCTTGTTCGGCATATCTATCATCGGTAAGCTTGTAGCATTTAGCGTTGTTGTTTTATCAAGTATATTTGCCTCTCCAAGCACATAAGCAACAACTGCATAGACTTCATCGTCGCTTAAAGATCCCGGCGCATAAAAGGGCATTGCCCGCTTAACAAAATCGAACACGGTCGAAGCATATGGCCAGTAACTTTCAACTGTTTTTTTAGGCTTTCCACTTGCAAGAGAGCCCCTTCCACCAATGAGTGCAGCTGCCCCAGTTCCCGCTACACCACCAAGATCAACACCATGGCAACCCATACAGTTTGCAGTGTAAACCATTTTTCCTGTCTTATAGTCACCACTACCAGGCGGTAATCCACGTCCATCTGGCATTGCATCAATATCGATCAATGCTATATCAGCTGCACTTGCTGGGGTGCCAAAGTTGTATGGCCCCCCATAGCCAGCAGCTGCTGACGACTTAATTGGAACAGCCACTAGTATAAGAGACAACGTAAGAGTACTAAAATAACTTGCAGTTTTAATATTTATGAACATTACTAACCCCTCCATCTGCTGCAATAGCCCAGCTTTGAATAGCATTCAAATGATAAATCGAACCATATTTTCCTCCATCAAGACCACGTACGCCAACCAGATCCTTTATTGTGGGTTGCACGTATCCAGTTTCATCTTGGCAGCGACTTTGAATTACTGTCGGCTTTCCGTCCCAACGCCATGGGAATCGAAATCTTGTATGACAAATGGGTAATACTGGTGTTTGAAGTTCGGCAAGCTGCCAGCTAACGCCACCATCGACTGAGACTTCTACTCGTTTTATGCGACCTTTACCAGTCCAGGCTAGACCGCTTATCTCATAAAACCCAGCCCCTGGTAGTTTCATTTCTCCTGAAGGAAAAGTGATCACAGATTTTGCTTCCATCGTGAAGGAGAATTGACGTGCCTTACCACCATCTAACAAATCAGTATATTTTGAAGTTTCTTCGCGAGTCATAAACGGCTTATCGCTGATCTCTAGGCGTCTCAACCATTTAATATGAGTATTACCTTCAAACCCAGGCAAAAGTAAACGCAATGGATAGCCTTGTTCTGGTCTGATTGCCTCACCGTTTTGCGCGTAGACCAGCATGGCATCGTCCCAAGCTTTGTCTAGTGGGACACTTCGAGTCATTACGGCTGCATCCGAACCTTCAGCCAGTATCCAGGCCGCGCCATCTTGCACACCCACTTCTCGCAATATGGTTGATAAGGGTACACCTGTCCATTCAGTTGTGCTGGTCAAGCCATGGGTGCCTTGAACAGTTTTTAACGTGGGCTTGCGCCACTCAGTTAGGCCATTACCAGAGCACTCAATAAAGTGAAATCGTGAAACAGAAGGGAATCTTTTCAGATCTGCCATGGTGTATTTTCGTGCGCCATCGACCATTCCATGGACAACCAATTCATGTTTGTCTGGGTGGATATTTGGAATACCACCATGGTGTCGTTCAAAGTGCAAAGCAGACGGAGTCACGATACCACTGCCACTATCAAGCGGTGTCATCGTCCAAGAGGACTCTTTTGTTGCCGTAGGGAAGCGCCAACGGGATTCAGTTTCAAACTGCGAGCGGCTTCCATAACCGCCATCATCATTAGTTAATCGGCCTTGGACCTTTGTCGGGTCATCCTGTACGGGATAGTCTATTGAACCAGCAGGAACTGCAGCAGTCGCTGCGCTGCCAACAGCTAACGCAGCGGCACCAGATGCTGCTGACGCTAAAAACTGACGTCGACTAGCTTTTGGTGGGGTTTTCCCATTCGGGAACATACCATCCCTGCATTCACATTCTTCTTCAGGAGCGGCTTGTTTTTTTCGACTAGCGATAGCATGTTCTTCAGCTTCGACCATGCCCTGAATCAGGCTACGGGTTTTTTCATCATATTCTTTTTCCAAAATATTACTATCCATACCATGCCACCTCTCATTATTTTTATTAAATGCAGTGTGTTGAACGTATAAAGTCCACCTATCATGTATATGCGTCAAATCTGCAAGTTTATTGCCTCTGTAATGCGCATCTAACTCGATCCTCTTTAACAGGCTAATCCGCCTATATTGTTTGAGTTATGAAGCAACAGCTTAGCTGGATCCAAGACAACCGCTTTTTTGGATCTAACAGAATTACTATAGCACCAAGAAATTTAGTTGTAATATAAAATAAAGTAATATGCAGCTTCATTAATATAGTATAAAGTAATATGCAGTTACATTTCGTATATATAAAAAATTTAATACATAATGTACGCATAAACGCCTGTATTTCTGGGGAGATACGCTGGAAGTTGGAAGGCGTCAGATCAAGGCCGCGCAATTGAGGTGGGCAAGTAAAGTCCATCTGTGTGGAAAATTTTATTTTTTGGGATTGACTAATACTAGTATTTTGTATGAAACGGATCAATGTTGTTAGTCATTTTTATGTAATTCTAATTACCCACCAGTGGCGTTCATAAATCGGAGGATTTGCGGTTTCTCGTTTAAATCAAAATGGTGCTTCTCTGGTTTCAATGCCATGGATGCAATAATGGCTTGTTTTAAAGGTTCTACTTGCCCAGGCTGGCCACGCAGTATTGGCATAAGATCGACGCTGTGCTCATTGCCTAAACATAACAACAAACGCCCCTCTACGGTCACCCTTACACGGTTACAGTCTCCACAAAAGTTATGACTGTGGGGAGAGATAAAACCAATCCGAGTATTATGATTTGCCATACTGTAGTAGCGTGATGGCCCTGCTGTTTTTTGAGGATGATGAATTAATGGATAACGTTGCTCTATAATTTCACGCACATCATCACTGGAACAATAAGTAATGGCTCTATCATGGCTTTCAATGGTGCCGAGAGGCATTTCCTCAATAAATGCAATATCAATACCTTTATCTCTAGCAAACTCAACCAAGTCAAGCACTTCATCATCGTTACTACCGCGCATCACTACCGCATTAATCTTGATACGCTCAAACCCTTGTTCGATAGCTGCATTAATACCTTGCAAAACTTGCGGCAATTTTCCAGTGCGCGTCATGGTTTTAAATTTGGTTTCGTCCAAAGAGTCTAAACTTACATTTAGACGTTTTACACCAGCCTCTTTTAGCGCTTTCGCATGCCGTACGAGCTGAGAACCATTGGTC
>Ga0209198_1000599_pt1 | contig 31651 bp, 26 predicted proteins | sample COGITO_mtgs_1105_2_FD_184804 | JGI IMG/M metagenome (GOLD analysis project Ga0209198, IMG submission 184804) | Pelagic marine microbial communities from North Sea - COGITO_mtgs_110519 (SPAdes) (version 2) | ecosystem: Environmental > Aquatic > Marine > Epipelagic ...
GAATCTGGTAGTGTTTGGCGAGGTAGGATTGGCCGGTGAGATTCGACCGGTGGCCAATGGTCAGGAGCGTCTGCGCGAGGCGGCCAAGCATGGGTTTACCCGCGCGATTGTACCTGCGGGCAATGCGCCGAAGCAGCCAATCAAAGGCATGACTGTGATACCGGTGCGCAGGGTTACTGAGGCGCTCGACGCACTGTCTTAATCCTGCTCCGAGTCGATTAACAGGTTTGCTGCATACTTTTATTAATGGTTGCTCGCCAATGATGGGTCGGTCGGTTGCCTGCGCCGCCAGAAAATCAAAAAGATTCCGGTAGCGAGCTGCCATGCACCATAGAGCAACATGGTAAATAGCGCCATATCTGCCACCGGGTTGCTCTGTCCTGCGACCGTTGGGAACAGTGATACCTTGAGTAGAAAGCCCAGATTGACATTTCTCACCACCACTTCCATTTCGATGGCTCTATTATCTTCTGGAGCCAGCCCAAAGCCTTTGGTCATCCATACGCCCACTAGGGTTAGACTAATAATAAAGGCAGAGAGCATGGCAATATCATCGCCTGATGTATTGGCAAAGTTGAGTCTGCCAGCACCTAGAGAGCCGATCACAATAATGCCAATGCCGGTGAGTGAGCCCTTAACACAGAGATCCGAAAAACCTTTGGCATAGTTAGGGAAGCGTTTTAAAAAAGCCATGCCTGTGGCAAGGGGCAGCAGCAGGCAAAGACCAATTTCAATAGCGACTTTTTGTGCCGGCATCACAAAGCTATCGGTCATATAGTCGGAGATAAGAAAATCTAAAATCATCGGCGTAGTGACAAGACAGGCTACCGACGTGAGGGCAGTGATGCTGATCGAAAGGGGTACATTGCCCCGCGCCATAAAGGTAAAGATATTGGAAACCGTGCCACCGGGGATAGCAGCCACTATGGCAATACCAATTACCATTCCTGCAGGCAGATCAGTCAGCATAATAAAGCTCAGTGCAATCAGAGGCACAACCACCAACTGCATTAACAAGCCAACGGTCGCGGCTTTGGGTTGCAGAACCACCTTCTTGAAATCAGCGATTTGCAGGCCGGCACCCATACCCAGCATTGCCAGTACCAGCTGTACTGCCGCCACCCAGTATTCATACTCGATATACAGCCCAATCATGATGTCTCCCCGTTACTAGTTTTAATTGTCGGTTATTTTTGAATGAGAGTTATCAGCAGGCATAACCAATGTTTTCGCGCTGACCAGATGGCCAAAGTCCTGATTTAACCAGCGCACCAGAGAAACGCAGAGCAAAATCATAATAGGCACCAATGGCACAGAGCTGAGCACGGTCATAGACATGACTGTATCCAGTGCCCCGGACTGCAGTATTCCGGCAGTTATAAGGGCCAGCAAAACAGCCCAAGCCAGACGATTCCAGCGCTTGGGCTCAGCATCTGCAGGCAGATTTCTGGCACAGATACTGGACAGCACATAGGCCGCTGAATCAATGCTGGTGGCATAGAAGATAATCGACAGCAATGTAAACACTGCCAACGTAAATTTCCCCAGAGGCATACTTTGAATAACCAGTGCATTAACAAACGACATACCCTGAGTAGAGAGAATCTCCTGCACTGCCAAGCTGCCGGTAGTCTGCAGGTGCAGAGAATAGCCGCCCATTACCGCCATAAATAGCCAGGTACCCAGACAGCCCCAGCCGATCACTCCCAGCACCATCTGGCGAATGGTGCGGCCGCGGGAAATGCGCGCAAAAAACAGCCCGATCATGCCCGTATAGGCCAGCCACCAGGCCCAGTAAAATCCGGTCCAGTCTTCCGGGAAAGAGCCATTCTCAATGGGGTCAGTCCAGGTGGCGGCGCTAATAAAGTTGCCAAACATCAAGCCAATGCTATTGACGGTCAGGTCCAAAATAAAAATTCCGGGCCCGGCCAATAGAACAAAGACAATAGCCACCAGGGCCAGGGCAATATTAATATTCGCCAGCACCTTGATGCCCGACTTGAGCCCCCGGTAGACACTGGCACCAAACAATAAGGTCCAGACACAGAGCACCGCTATTTTGATCATCATACTGTCGGGAATATCAAACAGGGTGGCGAGCATGGCTGACAAAAGCGGCACACCGAGCCCCAATGAGGTGGCGACACCGCCGACAATACCTAGCACAATAAAGATATCGATCAGGGTTTTAATTTGGCTGCGGCCCTTTGCTGGCAGCACGCCATCGCAGGCGCTGCTGATACGCAGGGTGCGATAACGCTTTACATAGAGCATATAAGCGATGGGCACAGCGGGCACCGCATAGATCGCCCAACCCATAACGCCCCAGTGGAACAATGGGTACATATGAGCCCATTCAAAAGACTTGGGCGAGCCTGGCTCAATGCCCATGGGCGGTGTTTGCAGGTAATAAATTGGCTCGGCAAAGCCCCAGGCTATTACTCCAGCACCAATGGCCGCAGTAAACATCATGGCTACCCAATGGGCATCAGAATACTCTGGGGGTTCATCAGCGGCACCCAGTTTTACATGGGCATAGGGACCAAAAGCCAGCCACAGACAAAACATTACAGCGGCGATGGCCACCGATAGATATAGCCACAGGAAGTTGCTCATAATGGCTTTGCGCCCATCGACCAGCAATTGGGCTGCGCTGTCGGGAAAAAGCATTAATGGTATGGCGCAGACAAGAACAATGATTACTGCTGGAACAAAGATTGCCCAATCAACTTCGGGCTGGTTGTTTTTTTTGCTGGCTTGGACACTCATAGATGTTTATTGTTATTAGTATCACAGCAGGGTAACACAATGTCGGGCCTTACTCTTAAAGGCAGGGCAAAACACTGGGCTATTGTTATGTTAGATTCGATACAGACTCAACGGATTGATCTAGCCGCGGCGTTCAGGTGGGCGGTGCGCTTGAAGTACCATGAAGGGGTGGCTAACCATTTTTCTGTTGCAGTAAATACCGATGGCAGTCAGTTTTTGATCAACCCCAACCAGCGGCATTTTTCGTTGATCAAGGCCAGTGAGCTGCTTCTGTTGGACGCCAACAATCCGGACACCATGTCCCAGCCTGATGCCCCTGACCCCACAGCCTGGGGGCTGCATGGTGCGATCCATCGCTTCTGCCCCCATGCTCGTTGCGTGCTGCATACCCATTCAATGTTTGCCACAGTCTTGGCTTGTCTGGAGGATCCCAGATTGCCAGCCATCGATCAAAATACGGCCCAGTTTCATAACCGGCTGGTACTGGATAAGGAATTTGACGGCATGGCATTTGCTGACCAGGGTGAACGCTGTGCTGCAATGCTTGGTGATCCAGATAAAAAGGTCATGCTGATGGGCAATCATGGGGTATTGGTTTTAGGCTCTTCGGTAGCGGATGCTTTTAACCGATTATTTTATTTTGAGCGTTCGGCGGAAACCTATATTAGGGCTTTGCAGACAGGCATGCCGCTCAATATTTTATCTGAGGTTGTGGCTGAGAAAACTGCTGTGCAGTGGGAACAGTATGGGGATAGTGCCAGACGTCATTTTGAGCAGTTGAAGCTGATTCTGGATCAGTCTGAGTCGGATTACCGGCTTTAGCTATCTATTGGGATGTTGGCTGTTTTTTTGGATTGTGGCGGTCAGAGCTGGAGAGGGCTGTCCTTAAGCTGAGATTCCAGATTGCTTTTCGACTTTCTAATTTAGAACACTGGAGGTCAGTTTTAAGGACGTAACCGAGGGAGGTCTTTCGGGATCGTGCGCCGTAGGGAACGGCGCTCGAACGCCCATGGATGGCTTGAGTGAATCCCGAAAGACCTCCCTCGGTTGCGGCCGCCCCAACCCTAAAACACCACCACCACCTCCAAACCAAACAAAGAAGGCCACCCTTTCAGGCAGCCTATTTAAGAGCTATCTATCTAAGTTATCCCCAGCATTCAAAAAACCATTTCCGGAACATTGTCCGGAATAACCAACTCCCCACTAGTCAGGTTAGCGATCTCTTCAACACTGACCCCCGGCGCCCGCTCACGCAAAATAAACTTACCGCCCTCTATATCAAGCAATGCCAGATCAGTGAGCACTCGTTTGATACAGCCCTTACCAGTGAGCGGCAATGTGCATTCCGATAGCAGTTTGGAGGCACCGGACTTGGATGCATGGGTCATGGTGACAATAATATTATCAGCCCCAGCCACCAGATCCATGGCCCCGCCCATGCCTTTTATCAGTTTGCCCGGGATCATGTAGGAGGCGATATTGCCCTGGCAATCCACCTCAAAGGCACCCAGAACAGTTAAATCTACATGACCGCCACGAATCATGGCGAAAGACTCGGCAGAAGAGAATAGAGAAGCACCTTTAACCATGGTGACTGTCTGTTTGCCAGCATTGATTAGGTCAGCATCCACCTCTTCATCCAGAGGGAAAGGCCCCATTCCCAACAGACCATTTTCAGATTGCAGCATGACCTCCATATCATCGGGGATAAAATTAGCCGCCAATGTTGGGATACCTATTCCAAGGTTGACGTAGTAGCCGTCTTCAAATTCCTGGGCGACCCTTTTAGCCAGTTGATCTCGAGTTAAAGCCATATCTAATTCTCCTTATGCGCTGCGCACGGTGCGCTGTTCAATGGTTTTCTCAAATGTTCCTTTAATCAGGCGGTTGACATAGATGCCTGGCAGATGGATCTCATCCGGATCCAGCTCTCCGACCTCGACAATTTCCTCCACCTCAACCACAGCAATTTTGCCAGCTGTAATTGCTGAGGGGTTAAAGTTACGAGCTGTCTTGCGGAACATTAGATTGCCATGGCGATCAGCTTTCCATGCTTTACCAATGGAAAAGTCACCGCTCAGAGCCTCCTCGAGAATATAATGACGGCCATTAAACTCACGCACTTCCTTGCCTTCGCCAACAGGTGTTCCGTAGCCGGTGGCAGTGTAAAAAGCTGGAATACCGGCACCGCCAGCACGCATTTTTTCGGCCAGGGTGCCCTGGGGTGTGAGTTCGACTTCCAGCTCCCCACTCATCAGCTGATTTTCAAATAGAGCATTTTCGCCGACATAGGATGAGATCATCTTTTTGATCTGCTTGTCTTCCAGTAGCAGGCCCAGCCCATGGCCGTCTGTACCGGCATTATTGGAAGCAATGGTCAATCCTTTGGTGCCTTTGCGTTTAATTTCTTTGATCAGGTTTTCCGGTATCCCGCACAGGCCGAAACCTCCGGAAATAATTGTCATATTGTCTTCGAGGCCTTCCAGAGCCTCTTCATAACTGGTTACCACCTTGTCAAATCCGGACACAGTAATCTCCTGCTGCTTAGTTTGGTTTTGAGTAAGAATTGCACAGAGTGCAAGAAATCTTTATATTTAACAAATTGTAAATTTAAAACAATTAATAAAAGTAAACTATTAATGTCTATACCGATTAATCAGGTAATTGCCTTTAGTACTGTGGCTCGAACAGGCAGTTTTGCCGAGGCCGCTATCCAGTTACATCTGTCCCAGCCAGCGCTCAGTATTGCGATTAAAAACCTTGAGCAAGGCCTGGGTGGCAAATTGCTGGCTCGCACCACCAGGTCGGTGTCGCTGACACCGGAGGGCAAAGCCTTTTATCCAGTGGCACGGCGACTGCTCGCCGATTGGGAGCAATCACTGCAGGATGTGCGCAACCACTTTGCGCTGCGGCGGGGCAAACTGGATATAGCGGCGATGCCGACCTACACCACCAACCTGTTACCTAAAATACTAGCCGGTTTTCATCGCCAATATCCGGATATTCATGTGACTGTGCATGATGTGGTTGCTGAAAATGTGGTTGAAATGGTCAGGGAGGAGCGCTGTGAACTTGGTATTACCTTTGATCCGGGAGATGCCCCGGATCTGCACTTTCAGCCATTATTCCGAGATCGCTTTATCGCTATTTTGCCCGCCAGCCACAGTCTGCTGACTCAGGACAAGCTGAGCTGGGCCGATATGCTGGCCTACCCCCATATCAGTCTGCAGCGGCCAGCGGGCACCAGAGCATTGATTGATCAGGCTCTGGCGGAAGACGGGTTGGTGCTGACACCGGCTTTTGAATCTCACCAGCTGGTTAGTATTGGGCGCATGGTGAGCGAAGGGTTGGGGTTAAGTGTGGTGCCAAGCACCAGCCGTGGGCAAATGGAGGAGATGGGTTTGCACTGTCGCCCTGTAGTTGCACCGGTTATTACCCATGAGTTGGGCGTTATTACTCGCCGACAGCAGGAGCTGTCTGTGGCAGCCAAGGCAATGGAGGAGCTGATCAACGCTGCCAGTGGGCAGCCCTGATCCCAGTGCTTTACCTTATAAAAGGTCCTGCAGCGCTTCCATCACTTTGTCACCAAACTCGGTGGTGCTTAGCAGAGTAATATCCGACCCTGCCTGTGATAGATCACCGGTCGAGAAACCAGCTTCAAATACGCTCTGCATTGCTTGCCAAACAGCCTTGGCTTCCGCGGCCATGCCAAAGCTCATATCTAGCATCAGGGCGACAGAGCCAATCATGGAATAGGGGTTGGCCAGGTTTTTACCTGCGATATCTGGCGCAGATCCATGGGAGGGTTCGTAATAGGCTTTATCGGGGCCCATGCAAGCAGATGGCATCAGGCCCAGCGAGCCCAAAATACCCCCACCCTGGTCACTGAGAATATCGCCAAACATATTTTCCATCACCATCACATCAAACTGGCAGGGATTCAGGCACAGATGGGTGGCTGCGGCATCGACCAGCATATGAATAACTTTTACTTCAGGGTAGTCGACCGCGACCTCTTCAAGCACTTCATTCCACAGTACCGAGGAAATCAATACATTGCTTTTGTGAATATTGTGCAGCACTTTTTTGCGTTTCATGGCCTCTTGAAAAGCGATTACCATTATTTGACGAATCTGCTGCTCGTCGTACTCAAGAGTCTCTTTAACATAACGCAGGCCTTCAGCTGTCTCGCCGCGCTCTTTGCCGCCAAAATACAGTCCCCCGACCAGCTCGCGCACCAGCAGAATATCAATGCCTTCACCCACAACCTCTGCTTTTAGCGGAGAAAAATGGGCCATTCCTTTGGGTAGGGAAATAGGGCGAAAGTTGGCATAGGTATTTAGTCGACGACGCATGGGTAGCAGCGCGCCGCGCTCCGGGCGTTCTTCAACCGGAATTTTCTCGGATTCTTCATGGCTCAGGCCGATCGGGCCTTTTAAAATTGCATCGGCTTCGTCACAGGCTTTCTTGGTGGCGTCGGGAAATGATTTTCCTGTGGAAAAATAAGCACTGGCGCCGAACTCTGCCTCTTGGCAGTCGAAATGCACATCGCGTTTTTCCTCAACCAGTTTCAATACACGCAGTGCCTGCTGAGTAATTTCGGGGCCGATGCCATCACCTGCCAGTACTGCAATTTTGTATGTCTGTGCCATGCCTAGAATCTCAGATATTGTTAGCGGCGCGTATTGTAAGAAGCGGCTTGGTCTATAGCAAATTTGCGAGCAAAAAAACTTATGTCTGCCTTAATTCGTCTACGGACAGACTTGGGCATGATCAATGTATTATCTTTATTCATTACCAAGTAATATAGAAAAAACACTGATATAAAAGAGTTTCCAGAATTTTGATTATTAGCGAATATTAATATGGCCAGCTTAAAACAGCAGTCGTCTATTGCCCTTGGAATGTTGGTTGTCGCCCTGGTAATCAGCGTATTATTGTATTGGAGCCGTCCATCCGCGGAGCTGGCTGCGCCCGAATATAGTCCTGTGTCTGTGGATGCGGCTCTGGTAATCAGGGAGAATCTGCGCATACCTGTCGAGGCTCAGGGTACCGTCGCGCCGTTGCGCGCCACCTCAATACAGGCAGAGGTGTCCGGGCGCATTGTTGAAACCGCGGAGACATTTCTGGTGGGTGGGTTTGTTGCCGCTGGTGATGTGATATTGCGTATTGATCCTCGCGACTATGAGACCCGTCTGTTGCGTGCCCAGGCGGCGCTCAAATCCGCTGCCAGCAATCTGGTTCAGGAGCAGGGCCGCGCCGAGGTGGCTCTGCGGGAATGGAAAAAGCTACCCCCGGGCAGTCAGCGCAGTCAGGCCGCCAGTGATCTCTACTTGCGCAAACCACAGCTGGAGCAGGCAGAGGCTCAGCTATTGGCAGCGGAGGCGGATTTGAATACCGCCCGGGATAATCTGGAGCGCAGTATTATCAGGGCCCCCTATGATGCATTGATCCGCGACAAGCACAGTGAGTTGGGTCAGTTTGTTGGACCGGGAACGCCCCTGGCGCAGATATTCTCCGTTGACCAGGCGGAGGTTAGGCTGCCGATACCCCAGAGCACCATCAATTATCTGGACCTGCCTAAAGGTGTAGAGCAGTATCAGGGCGGCCCGGATGTTGAGCTTTATACCGAAGTAGGCGGCAAAACCAGTCGCTGGACCGCCCAGGCTCATCGCACTGAAGGTGTTTTTGATGAGCGCTCGCGGGTGATGTATCTGGTGGTGCGTATTGAAGATCCCTATGGGCTTGCTCACACTGGTCTTCACCCTGGCGCAGAACCATTGCGCATGGGCAGTTTTGTCAATGCCCGGATTCAGGGCCGTGAAATACAAAACCTGGTGGCGCTGCCGCGCTATATATTGCGCGCCGGAAACCTGCTCTGGGTGATAGATAAAGACAATATTCTGCGTAATCGACAGGTGGAAATGTTGCGTACTGGTGGAGATCAGATCTATGTCACCGCCGGTTTGGATGAGGGGGATCTGGTGTGCCTCACACTGATGGATCCTTCATTCACTGGGGCCGCCGTTGCCGTGCAGTCAACCACCTCCACTGACCAGCTTATTCAGGCCAAGGCAGTCTCGGAATGAATCACAGGGTTCAGTCGGGCATTATCGCCTGGTTTGCTCGCAATCCGGTGGCGGCCAATTTACTGATGCTGGTGATTTTCGCTGTGGGCATTGGCTCAGCTTTTAGTTTGCAGCGGGCTATGATGCCGGCTTTTGAGATCAACCGGATTGTTATCAATGTGCCCTATCCCGGTGCCGCGCCGGAAGAGGTTGAGCTGGGCGTTATCCTTAAGATCGAGGAGGCCATCAATGATCTGGATGGCATCAAACGCATAGAGGCAGATGCGTTTGAGTCCTATGGCCGGATGATTATTGAGCCGGATAAAGATGTCGATGTTACCAAGCTAACGGCGGATATTAGAGGCCGCATCGATGGTATTGCCCATTTCCCCGGAGAGGCTGAGCGGCCTATTGTCAGTCAGCCGGAGATATTAATGCCGGCTCTGACCATCCAGATCTCCGGAGATCTGGATGAGCGTAGCATGAAATCACTGGCCGACCAGATTCGCAGGGACCTGCTCACCTATGAAGAAGTCTCTGCCGCTGAAGTGGTGGGCGCCCGAGACTATGAAATAGCCATTGAAATTTCTGAGCAGCTATTGCGGGAATATCATCTGACCCTCGGCGATGTGGCTCGGCGTATTTCTGCCTCCTCATTGGACTTGCCCGGGGGCTCGGTGCAGACCCGCAATGGCGATATTATGTTGCGCACTGTTGGCCAGGCCTATGTGCAACAGGATTTCGAGCAGATTATTCTCAAGACCTGGCCCGATGGTACCCGCCTGTTGTTGGGTGATATCGCCAGCATTGACGATGGCTTTGTCGATGCAAAGGGATTCTCCATGTTTAACGGCCAGTACTCCCTTGGGGTGAATGTTTTTGCCATGGGGCGACAAGACCTTATTGAGACCGCAGACGTAGCCAAGGCCTATGTAGAGGAAAAACAGGCGCGGCTGCCAGCCGGAGTGTCTTTGGTTATCTGGGCAGACACTACCTATTATCTGGAGGGCCGCCTGAATATGATGGTCAAGAACCTCGCCGTAGGTGCGCTGCTGGTATTTGTCACCCTGACATTGTTCCTTGAAATTAAGCTGGCGTTTTGGGTGATGGTGGGAATTCCGGTCTGCTTTCTTGGTGCTATGGCGTTTCTCAATACACCCTATGTTGATACTAGCCTGAATATGATCAGTATCTTTGGTTTTATTTTGGTGCTGGGCATTGTGGTGGATGATGCCATTATTATTGGTGAAAGTGCCTACAGCGAGCAGGAGCTACAGGGGCACAGCGTTGAGAATATTATTAATGGTGTCTATCAGGTATCCACGCCAGCGACTTTTGGCGTACTGACAACCATTGTTGCCTTTGCACCAACTCTTTTTGTGGATGGCATGATAGGGCCTTTTCCCCGAGCCTGCGGTTGGGTGGTTATTCTGTGCCTGATATTTTCCCTGATTGAATCAAAGTGGATATTGCCGGCCCACCTTGCCCACAGCAAACCGACCCGCAATCCGCTGCTACTAAAGATCAATGGCATACAGGAAAGGGTCAATGATCGGCTGCGGCAATTTGTCGCTAACCATTACATTCCAATGGTCAAACGCTGCATAGATTATCGCTATGCCACCTTGGCATTTTTTCTGGCGCTGTTTATTCTTGCCTCGGGCCTGCTTGCCGGTGGTGTTGTGCGTACCGTTCTGTCTCCAGAGATTCCCGGTGAATTTATCAGTGTTGAGCTGCGCATGTCGGAGGGCTCTCCCGAAGAGGGTACCAGGCAGGCGGTCGCTGATATTGTCAGTGCGCTGCAGGACGTTGACCGCGATTACCGGCAGGCTAACGAAAATGGCGCCGGTCTTGTCACTCACATCAATGCCTATGGCAAAGACCGCATCAATGGCTGGGTTATGGTGGAACTGACCAAGGAAGATCAGCGAGATATTTCAGCGGTTCAGGTTCAGCAACTCTGGCGCGAGCAACTGGGTGCTGTTCATGGTGCCGAGGTGCTGTCTTTCCAGATGGAAGATGGGCCGCGCTTTGGCCCCAATATCGCCTTTGACCTTATGCATAGCGATTTTGATATTTTGCGTCAGGCATCCGCAGAGTTGGAAGAGAAGCTTACCCATTACGCTGGTCTCAATGATATTCGCAATGGTGCCAGCGACACTGCCGATGAGTTTCATCTGGATATTCTGCCGGTGGGGGAGGCCATGGGGCTGACCAGATACGATCTGGGTACCCAGGTGCGCCATGCCTTTTACGGTGCCGAAGCTCAGCGAGTGCAGCGGGGTATTGATGAGATCAAGGTTATGGTGCGCTACCCCCGCGCCGATCGAGAGAGTGTTGGCAGCCTGAATAACATGTTTATCCGCACCCCTGTAGGTGATGAACTTCCCTTTGATACTGTCGCCAGTTTGCAGGTCAAACAGGGCCTGCTCAAGGCCACGCGAATTAATTTTGAACGGGCCTCTGAAATCACAGCGGAAGGGGACGCCAGCATAGTTGAGCCGGCAAAGGTTATGGCCGATGTTGAGGAGCGCATTATTCCTCAATTGCTGGCCAAGTATCCCGGTCTGCGCTGGGGCGTGTCCGGCATGGCCAAGGAAGAGGAAAAAATGGCTGTGAGTATGGCGGTGGGATTTGCTTTGGCGCTGTTTGGTATTTACGCGCTGCTGGCCATCCCGACTCGCTCCTATCTTCAGCCGCTGATTATTATGGGTGTTATTCCCTTTGGTTGTATTGGCGCTATTGTCGGCCATTGGATAACAGGTTACTCCATGAGCATGATGTCGGTGATGGGGATTATTGCCCTGAGCGGGGTCGTGGTAAATGACAGCTTGATTCTGGTGGATTTTGCCAACAAGCGGGCAGGGGCGGCAAAGGATAGGGTGCTTGCCATTACCCAGGCTGGCAGCAGGCGATTCAGAGCCATCCTGCTGACCTCCATGACCACCTTTCTGGGGCTGGCGCCCATGCTGCTGGAACAGAGTGCCCAGGCTAAGTTTATCGTTCCTATGGCCATCTCACTGGCCTTTGGTATTGTCTTTGCGACGGTTATTACATTGCTGCTGGTGCCCTGCCTGTATTTGATTCTCGGGGATCTGGATCACTGGTGGAATGGCAGTAAAACGGAGGCAGCGTAAGGGCTGCCAACAGACAATATTATCTTCAAATTGGTCAGCTGGCTTGCTCTATCCCATGGGTTAACGTAGCCTGTCCCCGACAAAAATAATAACGACTACCATCAGGGTAGAAATAAGCGGGCTTCTATGACAGATCAAAAAACACCAAGTAAAAACTATCGCACCATGGTTCTGGTACTGCTGACGATAGTGTATGGCTTTAACTTTATCGACCGCCAGATTGTGGGTATTTTGGCACCGTTTATCCAGGAGGATCTGGGTCTGACGAATACCCAGTTAGGGCTGTTAATTGGTCTGGCCTTCGCGACTTTCTACACATTGGTGGCAATTCCCATCGCCTGGTTAGCCGACCGCTATAATCGGGTTAATATTCTGTCCATAGCTCTGGCTACCTGGAGTGGCTTTACCGCATTGACGGGAATGGCAGGCAACTTTTTGCAGATAGGTCTGGCGCGAATGGGCGTAGGCATAGGCGAGGCTGGTGGCAGCCCTCCATCCCATTCAATTATTTCCGATCTATACCCCAAAGAAGAGCGTGCCGGAGCTCTGGGTGTCTATTCCATGGGTATTCCCCTGGGTATTATGGCGGCTTATTTTGCCACCGCTTCGCTGATGGGTTCCTCCGGAGAAGATGTGAATTGGAGGCGTATCTTTATCTTTCTCGGCGTTACAGGTATAGCTCTGGCGGTCGTTGTGCGGCTGGTCCTGCGAGAGCCTGTGCGCGGTGCCATGGAGTTTGGTGGTCGTCAGGATATTGTCCAGCCGCCCTTTAGAGAGTCCCTCAATAGCCTGCTTAAAATTCCGGCTTGGTGGGCAATGTGTTTTGGTATCGCTTTTGGTTCCTTTGTGTCCTATGCAACCTCGGCGTTCCAGACCAAGTATCTAGTTCTGCTCGACCCCAGCTTTGATTTTAAAACCCTGGTGATTGTGCTCGGTGTTATTAATGGCACGACCTATGCCGGGGGTGCTTTTTTTGGTGCCCGACTTGCAGATAGATGGGGGGCGAAAAATATCCGCGCTTACGGCTGGCTGCCCGCCATCGCAATAAGCATATGCCTGCCCATCGGCATCGGCAGCTTTTGGGTGTCCACTGTGTGGGCCCACCTCGCCTTCACCACAGTATTTTTGCTATTTTTGGGTATTTATTTGGGACCTAGTTTTGCGATAGCCCAGACATTAGCGCCGATTAATATGCGCGCCATGTCGACAGCGCTGTTCTTCTTTATCCTCAATATGATTGCTTTGGGCGGAGGCCCAACCTTCACTGGCTGGATTATTGATGTGTTCAAGGAGAGCAATGGGGATCTTATGTCCATGCGCTATGCAATGACGGTTACCTCCTGCATGTTTATTCCGTCTATTATCAGTTTTATGGTGGTTGCCCGTGTGTTGCCCAAAGACTGGGCAGCAGCTGAAAAACGCAACCAGGAATTAGCTGAAAGCTAAGGCGGGAAAATGATCAGAGCGAGTGCTGAATTTTTTAGTCGAATTATGCAGCGCTGGTTGCCAGACACCTTTGTTATCGCGATTATTTTGACGGCCGTTGTGTTTCTGGCCGGCATGGTTACTCAGGGTCAGGGCATCGGCGCTATGGCCGATCACTGGGGCAATGGGGTATGGAAGTTGCTGGGGTTCTCCATGCAGATGCTACTTATTCTGGTACTGGGCACTGTGCTGGCGATGAGCAGGCCAGTTAAAGCAGCATTGCGCGCCATTGCCCGGATGGCCAGCACATCGTCCCAGGGGATTATTTTGGTCACATTGACTTCTATGATGGCCCTGTGGGTCAACTGGGGGTTTGGACTGGTGGTTGGCGCATTGCTGGCCCGGGAAGTCGCCAGCCATGTTAAAAATAGCCATTTTCCATTGCTGATTGCCGCAGCCTACAGCGGCCTGTTGGTCTGGCACAGTGGCCTGTCAGGATCAATCCCGTTAAAGATTGCCTCCACTGGTGATGATGCTTTAAGTCAGTTACTTAATGGCCAGACAGTTCCTCTGCTGGAGACTATTTTCGCCTGGCAAAATATTGCCATTATTATTGCTCTGGCGATTTCCCTGCCTATCTTGAATATCCTGATGATGCCGGATAAAAATAATCGACTTGGTTTGGCCGCTGAAGAAGAACCGGAACCAGCTGTTGATCTGAGAGCTATGAGTCCGGCTGAAAAATTAGAACATTATCCAATTATTAATTTTCTGTTGGTGGCCATAGGTGCTGTTTACCTGTTTGGTTTTTTCTCTTCCGGTCGCAGCATCAGCCTCAATGAAATTAATCTGTGCCTGCTGCTGGCTGGTCTGGCCCTGCACATCAACCCGCGCAACTATCTCAATGCAATGAACAGTGCCATTGGCAACAGCAGTGGCATTATTCTGCAATTTCCCCTCTATGCTGGCGTGATGGGAATGATGGTCGGGTCAGGCCTTGCCGGTGCCATGTCTCAGTGGTTTGTGGATATATCTAGCGCGCAAAGTTTTCCGGTTATTACATTTTTAAGCGCTGGGGTGGTTAACTTTTTTGTGCCCTCTGGCGGCGGCCAATGGGCAGTGCAGGCCCCTATTGTGGTGCCTGCAGCAGCTGAGTTGGGTGTGCCTGTGAGCAAGGCGGCGATGGCGGTTGCCTGGGGCGATGCCTGGACCAATATGATTCAGCCGTTTTGGGCTCTGCCGCTGCTGGCATTATCCGGGCTTAATTTGCGTCAGATTATGGGTTATTGCGTTGTCATATTGCTTTGGTCTGGCGCTCTGATAAGCAGCATGATTTATTCGTTCTATTAGAGAGATTTACCAAGTAGCCAAGAAAGCCTGGATACACAGACTATTGGCAGGTTAGTTATTGGGGAGACAATATGGGACCTCTTGCAGGTATAAAAATAATAGAAATGAAGGGCATTGGCCCTGGCCCCTATGCGGGCCAGCTGATGGCTGATCTGGGTGCCGAGGTAATTGTTGTTGAGCGCGCCTCTAAGCCTAATTCCATTGCACCACCCTCCGCCCTGGATGTGAATTCCCGGGGCAAAAAAAGCATTGCTCTGGATCTGCGCAAGCCAGAGGGCCTGCAAGTTCTGTTGCAGCTGGTAGAAACGGCGGATGTTATCTTTGAAGGTAATCGCCCAGGGGTTGCCGAGCGTTTGGGCTTTGGCCCGGATATCTGCCTGCAACATAACCCAAAAATTATCTATGGCCGCATGACTGGCTGGGGCCAGAGCGGTCCCCTGGCCCATTCTGCCGGCCACGACTACAACTATATTTCCCTGACCGGAGCCGCTGCAGCTATTGGCACCGAGGAGCAACCGCTACCGCCACTGAATCTGGTGGGCGATTATGCTGGTGGCAGTATGTTTCTGGTAGTGGGTATTTTATCGGCGCTGCTGGAGGTGCAGAAGTCTGGCCAGGGCCAGGTGATAGATACTGCCATTACCGATGGCTCGGCGCACCTGATGAGTATGTTTTATACCATGAGCCAATTGGGCGCCTATAGCCCTGCCCGTCAAACTAACTTGCTGGATGCTGGCGCGCCCTATTATGGTGCCTATGCAACGGCCGACGGCAAGCATATTTCCGTCGGGCCTATTGAACCGCAATTTTTCGCCCAGATGATTCGGCTAGCGGGTATGCCGGAACATATTATTGAAGAGCAGAATAATCCACAGAAATGGCCGCAGATAAAAACCATCTTTGCGGACAGGTTCAAGTCTAAAACCCGAGATCAATGGGTAGAGATTTTTGAAGGCACAGATGCCTGTGTTGCCGGTATTTTAAATATTCAGGAGGCCGTGGATCACCCTCACAATCGAGCTCGGCAGACCTATATTGAAGTCAATGGCCAGCCCCAGCCAGCCCCAGCCCCCAGGTTCAGTCGCAGCCAATGTGATACTCCATCAGCACCCTCAGCCGAAGGAGCAGATACCAAGGCTGTGCTGGCCGACTGGGGCTTTGATCAAGCTGCTATCGATGCCCTAGAGCAGCAGGGCATATTAACCTAGCTCAACTCAATAGCACTGAGGCAGTTGCCAGCGCTTAAAAAATAGCGATAGGGTTTAGCGGTGAGCCGGTTGCACCCTCTACTTTTAGCGGAGCCGCCACCAGCATAAAGGTCGAGCGCTGGTGCTGACGAGCAAGTTCACTCACAGCTCTGAGATCCATGTTGTCAAAAATAGGCATGCCCATGCCTACCATCACAAGCTCATGCAGCGGATTAAAGCGGTTTTCCACGCCAGAGGGCATAACATCGGATACGCCATCACAGCCAATAACTGCTACATCCCGCTCCTTTAGGAAACTGGCTACAGTGGAATGGAGACCGGCCGCCTTGGCAACAAAGTTCCATTGCCCCAGTTTTTCCACAGCCAGCCAGCGACCGGTTTTAATAAACAGCGCATCCCCTGAACCAATTTTAATACCGGATTTTTTCTCCCAGGCCAGCAGATCTTCGGTAGTGATAGCTTGACCTGGTGTTACATAGTCGACGCCAAAAAACTCTGGCAGATCTACCAGTACTCCGCGAGTGATAATGCCGGACTCTGCAATATTCTCGATACCCAGTTTATCAAAGCCTCCGGCACCCAATTCAAAGGGAAAGCCGTTATACATTTTGCCTTTGTAGGCAAAGTGAGAGACAGCATCCAGATGGGAATGGGCAAAGCCATGGTAGGCCACAGAGAAGTTATCTCCCGCTGCTTCAGGATGCACCTCTGCAGGTATTTCCGGACTGGCGGGAAAGATAAAGGGTTCATGAATAAAGGGGTCTTGGTTCACAGCGTCTTTGGTTTTATTGAGGGGCAGTGCCAATGAGGCTACCTGACCAGTCTTTACCAGTTTTGAGGCAGCCACCCGTTTATCGGCAGTGATCAGATTTAAAGTCCCCAGCTGATCCTTATCTCCCCAGCGGCCCCAATTTGATACCTCCTCTAACAGGGTTTCAAAACCTGCGGTATCCATAAACTCCGGCTGGTTATGTTCGCCAGATTGGTGGTGGTCGGCAGCGGCATTTAGGCACAGCATGCCCAGGGCAGCAATAATGTATTTCATAGTAAAACTCCTTTTTGTTTAATAATGGTCTGACTTTTTATAGGCTTTTCTCTGGGTGGACACCATCGACATACCCCATAAATGCCTCGTGGATACTGTAGCCAATCAGCTCACGGACACGCTTGGGCAGAGTGCGAACAATATCAGGGGGAATAGCCAGCGCCATATTTTCAAGCTGGCGAGCCCAGCCAGTGCAATACTGTGGCGTCACAATTAAGCGCGAGGCATCGGACAGGTTTGCGCCGCCTCTATGATAGACATTACTTTTGACCAGCAGCAATGAGCCACTGGTCATGGGGATTTTAAAAGTATCGGACCTGGGTTGGGGGTCATGTTTTGGATCCCGCCCTCTTGGATCCAGCAGTTCTTCAATATCGCCCAGAGAGATAGCCTTATCTTCAGTCCAGCGGTGGCTGCCAGTGATAAATTCCGTGGCGCCATTTAATTCGGTGGTGTCATCAATCGCCCAAAAAGCACTGACTCCAAAGGCTTTGCGGGGGCGCGGAATATTGACCTGGGAATCGTCACAGTGCCAGCCCTGCACCGTCTCCCCTGGGTGTAAATTAATTGCCAGCAGAGCTGACAGCAGACAGGATTCACCCAGTTCGCGCTCGGCAAATGCCAGGGCCAGAGGATGGGTGACCATCTCAGAAAACACCTCCGGGGCTTTGGCGAGTAAGCTGTAGACTCGGTTGGTTTTAAAACCCTCGAAGTCATTGCGTCCGGTGGCGGTTAAAAACGGCGCCAGCGCATCCCGCACCTGTTGCACAGTGGCAGCATCCATTACATCTTGAAATAGAATATAGCCCTGGTCTTCGTACTGCTGGTAGGCCTGATCAAAAGTTAGTCCACCCAGCCACTGATCCAGGCTCTGGATATCAACGCTGTTGCTGGTTGATGGGGCATTTTTGCTGAGCTGGCTAACAGAATTGTTCAATGATTGTCTCCGCGGAGGAACATTTGATAATGGGCCAGCACATCCTGGGGAGCCTCTACCTGGGGATAATGGCCGATCGTTGGCAGCTCGGCGCAATAGTCCAGTCGGCAATCCAGCTCTTTGTAGCGGGCTACCATATGGCTGCCGGACACCGGATCCACCGAACCATTAATTAAGGCCAGGGGAATACTGGATGTTTGCAGGGCCGATACCCAGCGCTCCCGGTGCTGGATACGATCGCTCATATAGGTAATCAGATTGTGAAAAAGATGTTTGCCATTATTGAAATTAATCAGCCACCAAAAATCCTGTAACTCTTGCTCTGAGGGCTGGGTATCTGCACCAAATACCGAGCTAAAGTTGCGGCTGAATTGAGCATAGCCTGTGAAAAAGTTAAGCAATCCGCCTATAGGGCTGAGCAACAGTTTTTGAGTCAGCAGGGCGCGATGGGTCTCGGGAAATAATCCGCCATTTAAAAAACAGCAGGACAGCCACTTCCCGCAACCGCTGCCATCCAGCTGTCGCGCCAAAAGCTCCTGGGCTACGGTGTCGCCATAGTCATGGGCCAGTACATGAAAACTCTCAAGCCTTTTTGAGGCAACCAGTGCCTCGACGATATCAGCTTGACCATGGATGCTGTAGTTGCGGTTATTGGGTTTATCAGAAAAGCCAAAGCCCAGCATATCCAGTGCAATGACTCGATAATCTTTTACTAGGTCATCCCAGATTGGCAGCCAGTCCCAGCTTGAGGTGGGAAAGCCATGGAGCAGTAGTAAGCTGGGTTGTTGGGCGTTGGGTGACTGATTCCCACCGCTATCCATACAGAATATCTGATGCCCCAGAAGAGTTTGATATGCCCCCTGTGCGCGCCATAGCTCTGGGCTGAAACCGGGTTTGTCGGCAGTTGATTCCATAGTGGTTTTATTTTTATAAAATGGAGATTCTCTATATTGGCGTAAAACGACCCGTGAGTCCATTTACAACCTTGAGTCCGATTAATCTTGGTGCAATACTCTGAATAAAAGGGCTGATAGTCAGTTTTTAACCTCAGTCCGTATAAGTAAATAATAAACATTAAGAGAAAAGTGATGACTCAAGCTCAGTCTCAACCGTTTGATACCCTAATCAAAAATGCCAAAGTTTTTAATCGGGGCGAACAGCCTGTTATTGAAGATGTTGCCGTCGCTGATGGCCGAATTGTGGCCCGCGGGCAGCAGTTGGATGCATCTCAGGCCGGTCGGGTAATTGATGCCGACGGTCTTTGGCTGATGCCCGGACTCTTTGATATTCACACCCATTATGATCTGGAGCTGGAGGTAGCACCTGGCCTGCCAGAGTCTACCCGCCACGGCACCACCTCTGTGGTGATTGCCAACTGCAGCCTGGGTCTGGCTTTTGGCGCTCAGCGGGATGGCACCAATGACCCTATTGTGAGCTGCTATGCCCGAGTCGAAAATATTCCCAAACATGTTCTGCGCAACTGTGCCGATAATGTCAGCTGGGAAACCCCCGGTGACTATCTGGACCATCTGGAAAAGCTTAATCTGGGTCCCAATGTGGTGGCGCTATTTCCTCACTCAATGCTGCGTATCGAGAAAATGGGTTTTGAAAACAGCATTACCCGCGACCCCACCAGCGATGAGCTGGAGCAGATGAAAGATTCGCTGCGTGAAGGTTTGCAGCAGGGCTATGCGGGCTTTTCGACCGATGCATTGCCATTCCATTATCTGGCGGCACAGCCCCACTGCGAAAAAACTATTCCCACTCAGTTTTCCAAGTTCCCCGAGCTAAAAGCGTTGGCTGGGGTGGTGCGAGAGCAGGGTGCCCTGTGGCAGGCGACACCGCCAAAAGATAGTGTGATAGGCACATTAAAAACCTTTTTGCTTACCAGTGGCCGCCTCTATGGCAAGCCATTGCGGACCACAGTGGTTGCGGCACTGGATATTACCAATAACTGGCGTCTGGCTCGCCTGACCAAGATATTGGCGCGCATGTTGAACTCCTGGCTGGTCAAAGGAGACTTTCATATGCAGGCTCTGGGCGCTCCGTTCAAGACCTGGGGTGATGGTGCTGTGACGCCGCTGGCCGAAGAGATTCCTGAACTGCGTCGTCTCAATGAGACTGACCTGGAAGATCGCGAGGGTCGACAGGCAATTCTCAATGACCCGGAATATGCTAAGGCGTTTAAAGCCATGTGGATGAAGGGCAAGCAAGGCTGGAGCCTTGCGCGCCTAAAGCGCAAGATCAATCTTGAGGACTATGCTTTCCACCGCACCCTTGCGGATATGCATTTGGAGCGCTGTCCCCAGACCAGCTGGCAGGGTATGGATTTTCAGGCGGTGCTTGACCGGATAAATGCTATTAATGCAGGTCAGCAGCCGGCAGATACCAGTGAAGATGAGCTTGCAACAGTGCAGGCAGATTTTTCCTGGATCGAAGATGAAGGGGATTTTATGCTGCAGATGCTGCGCTCCTTTGACAATGATCTGACCTGGAGCACCACTACTGCCAACCGCGATCTGGAGACCGTGCGCGAGCTACTAATGAATCCGCTGCTGTTGCCAGGTTTCAATGATAGCGGTGCTCATCTGACCAATATGGCATTTTATGATGTCAATCTGCGCAGCCTCAAGTTGGCTGCTCTGGGGGGTGATCAGGATGTCAGCTATATGGTTAAGCGCCTGACCAAAGATGCCGCCGATGTATTTGGCGTTGAAGGTGGCACCATTGATATGGGCGATGTGGCCGATCTGATTTTGATCGACCCTAAAAAGCTTGCGGAATACGATGGCGAGACCAGTGCCCAGCGTATTCATCGCGAAGAATTTAGCCATGAGCAGTTGGTCAATCGATCCGACGGCGTGGTTGAGTTGGTGATGATTGGCGGCCACCGTGCCTGGGAAGATACCCAGTTTGCGGCTGATCTGGGGGAGAAGCCTATGGGCCGGTTACTGCGAGCAGTTCACGCAGCCTAGCCAAGCTAGGCTAGCTTTGGCGGGGGTAAAGGCCTCAAGCGCCCCTTATTCAGGGCCTTTGCTGATAAAAGAACTCACCCCAAGATAATCAATCTTGCCTATGGAGACGCCATTGTGCCGCAGGATGTTGTAAGCAGTGGTGATATGAAAATACATATTGGGCAGCACCCATAGATTCAAATATTCGGTGCCTGTAAAAGTCAGCTCATAGGGCCCGGCGGGCATGACAATGGTTTTGTCCCCGGCGTCATTAATAGCCTCTTCCGACAGGCTGAGCAAAAATACTTTGGTTTTTGCTATCCGGTTTTGCAGTTCGGCAAAACTAATCTCTGTATCCTCATCGCTGTCAGCTTCAACTCCAGCCAGTCTAGCTCCGCCGCGCTTTACCATATCGCAGGCGATCTGCACCTGCTTTACCAGTGGATGCATATTGGGGAACAGTCGGGCGCTGGCCAATACTGCTTCGTCGACCTCTTGATCATGGGCATAGCTTAAGCCGGTCGCCAACAGTCCTGAGAGATTATCCAGATGGCGAACAAAAACCGGAATTGAAGATTGATACAGGGTCACTGACATGGGTATTTTCCTTGCTTAAATGGTTCAACTAAAGATTGGTAATTAAAATTGCCGGGTTTCGCCAATATCTAAAACCCAGCTATTGTCGACACCCAATCTGGAGTCTTCGGCGGCAGCTTTAAATCTCAGGGGTGGTTCAGTAAGAGGTTCATCCGAGAGGTTAAAGGTACCAAAATGTATGGCCACAGCCCGTTCAGCTTTTATATCCACCGCTGCCTGCACTGCTTCCTCTGGGTTCATATGGGAAACCTTCATCATGGCATTGGGCTCGTAGGCGCCAATGGGTACAGCGGCTAGATCGAAAGGCCCTAGCTTTTCGCCAATCTCTTTGAAACCGTCGAAATAACCAGTGTCTCCGGCAAAGTAAAAGCGGCGTTGGGGGCCGGTTACCGCCCAGGAAGACCAGAGTGCTTTTCTGGTATCTGTCAGGCTGCGCTTGCTCCAGTGCTGGGTTGGCAGGCAGTGGATGGTTGCACCTTTGATACTGGCTGTCTCACCCCAGTCCAGCTCTCGAACCTGCTCGATACCTTTTTTGCGCAGTAGTTTGCCGTTGCCCACAGGCACAAAAAAGATGGTGTCCGGGCTGCGTTTGGCCAGCTTGCGCAATGTGGGTATATCCAGATGGTCATAATGATTGTGAGAGATCATTACAAAGTCGATAGGGGGCAGGTCTGCGATGGCAATACCGGGTTTTACATAGCGATTGGGTCCGGTAAAAGGGACTGGGCTAGGTCGGTTTGACCAGATGGGATCAGTAAGAAAAGTCAGATGCTCCATCTGCACCAATAATGTCGCATGGCCTACCCAGGTGACTGTGGGCTCGCTGTGTTTGGCATTTTCTCGCAGAAACACACCGTCGTTGACAGTGCGCTGGGGCGCGCCGTCGCGACTGTTAAAGGCAGTAAGGACGCGGCGGGCAAAAAATGGTGCCGTCACCTTGATCGAAACTCCCGGGAGGTTCTCATCAATATTGGTATAGCGGCCCTTGTCATCTTGCTTGGCTGGGGCAAAACTGCGTTCTGTTTCGCCTTTAACCTGCATGGCAAGGGCCAAAAGAAAAATCAGACCGACGGTAATAAATCGATGTGAGGATTTTTTTTTTATCATTATAGTGCTCCGAACCTGGCGCCAAGTTTAGCTGAAATTAACTGAAATATCCCAGTCGAGAATATCTTTTTAGCCATGGAGTACAGTGCTGGCGGGTTTGTGGTACGCTTTGAAAACAAATTTGCATAGGTATTTCCGTGGCGGAAAAGTCTGATTCAGAATACTTGAACACATTAGAGCGTGGCCTGCGGGTGATGCGCTCTTTTAGTGGTACCAGTCCGGAAATGACGATTTCCCAGGTGGCCGCCCAGACCGACTTGAATCCTGCGGTGGTTCGTCGCTGCCTGCATACTCTTGAGCGTCTGGGCTATGTAGCTAGACGCGAGAATCTATTTTTTCTTACGGCTGAAGTTCTCGAGTTTGGTACTCATTATGTGGAGTCAGCTCATTTGGAGAGTGCGGTGCGCCCCCATTTACAGCGGGTCAGAGATCTCACCGGTGACAGTTCGTCTCTGGCATTGCTGTCCCGAGGGGAGGTGCTGTATCTGGTGCATGTGTCCACTGAGCGCATGGTGCAGCTGGATGCCGGTGTGGGTACCAGATTTCCTGCCTACAATACCAGCCTCGGCAAGGTGCTGTTGACTGGTTTGTCCCTGTCCGAAATAGAAACCTATTTGCAGCGGGTGGCCATGGTGAAAACCACGGATAAAACCGTTACCAGCAAGTCTGATTTTAAAGATACCCTGCGCCTGGCGTCGGAAAATGCCTACGCCACATCTCAGGATGAACTGGATTACGGCATTGTCTCTGTGGCTGTGCCTATTACTGCGGACAATGGTCAGGTGGTGGCGGCAATCAACTGCTCAACCTCCACATCGCGGGTATCTCTGGACGAAATGCTGTCGAACAGATTGCCCATTCTGCGTGAAGCCGCTGGGGCCATTGGAAAAGAAATTCGTGATAGTCGAGCGCTGTCCCGGGCTATGACTGTCTCGTCGATTCCCGATTAGTTTGGTTTAAAAAGGTTCTGATTCCCTCGGCGACCTGCTGAGGGTGACTCAAAACTGCCATATGACCTGCGCCAGAAATCTGCCACAGACTGCTGTGACTGTTCTCTGTCATATAGCTGTGGGCCAATTCACATCTGGTTGGGCTCTCATATTCCCCATTAACAAAGAATGTTGGCAGTTGTGATTGACTGAGTCTGCTAAAGGTATTGTCCGGAAAGTTGAAATCATGCCCTGCCGGCGTCAATAGATCTCTGGCTTGATAGTTCTCGGTAATATGACGGAGTTTTTCCGTCGCCTTTGGGTTCATACCAGCTGTGCAGTAATAATGCTGCAGCCAATCCTGTCGTAATCCAGCCAGGTCACCAGTTTTCGCGAATCGTTTAAGTCGTTCAAGATTAATGGCATGGGGGTCGGTAGCCCGGGGCGCATAGCCATCCATAATGCCGCCGCAACTGATCAATGACCGCACTCTGTGTGGATAACTGCTGGCCAGCCTTGAGGCAATGCGCGCTCCCTGACTAAACCCCAGCACCGCAACGGGGTCGTCATCAATGGCACCCATAAGTTGGTTAATATGCTGATGTTCAGCGGCCAGATTCGGTGCCAGCTTAGATCTGCCATAACCCAGTCGGTCAAAGCTATAGAGGTTGTAATCTGACTCCAACGCTTGGCACAGGTTGTTGAATATACTCTGATCATGGGCCCAGCCATGGATCAGCAATAGTTTTTGACCCTGCCTGTTGCCCCGGCGACGGAGGTTGCTGTTAGATGGATTCATATTCCACGGCGTCCTGAGCCCCCTGCCACATGGCTGGCGCCGCAGGGTTGTTCATTTCTTCCGCTATATGTCCCACCAGCCCGGCACAGCGGGCAGTTAGTACAATGCCGCGCATCATCTGTGATGGAATGCCTGCTTCCGCCAATACTGCCCCAATGGCGGCGCTGATATTGGTTACTAGAGTTTTGCCAGTAACTTCACATAATGTCGATTCCAGTAATGTCATCAGATTCAGGTACTGACCATCGGTGCCTGAGTTGCGGGCTAGCTCCAGCAGCCTGTCCACCCTTGGATCTGTATCTTTGTGAATGGGATGTCCAAATCCGGGCACTGGTATTTTTAGGTTCTGATGTTCGGCAATAATGGCGACCGCCTCAGCTCTGGCATCCTCTGCGCACTGCATGCGTTCGAGTAGCGCTCCGCAGGAACTGGAGGTTCCAGCATAGCGATCTCCCACACCTAAAAGACCAGCGGCAATGGCACCCTGATAATTTTCAGGGGCACCATAATGGGTCAGTCTGGCCACCACAGCAGAGGGCACTAGGCCATGCTCCATTATTGTGACCATCACTGTATTGATCAGGTTTGTCTGAATAGGGGTGGGCTGGTGACCCAGAGACTGGTGTAGAAAAGCAGTGACAAAGTCCATATTGCCCATAAAGTCGGTGACCAGATTTTTCCCTCTAATAGTGATTTCGTCGGCGTTAAATCCACAGATTGCGGTGGTTGCACCGTTCTCGTTTCCAGGCATTGCTTTCCCCTTTCATTTTTGATGGTTGCATTCTAACAATACCATATGCATACTGGTTTCGTATAACGAAATAGTTTTCGAATAACGAAAATATTCAGTAAGACGAAAACAACAATAAATATTAATAAGGGGTTTTGTCATGAAGCATTTTAAGAAAACCTTGTTGATCGCGGCGACCTTCGCTGCTGTCAACACGGCATCTGTATACGCTGAGGCGGTTTTGGAGGAGATTGTTGTATCCGCACGAAAGCGTGCTGAATCACTGGAAGACAGTCCTATCTCGGTAAAGGCATTTACCGAAGACGCTATTCGTCAGGCGGGCATTGAGTCACCACAGGACTTTGTTAACCTGACACCCAATGTCACATTGGTGCAGACCCAGAACGCCGGTAACTCGTTTCTTAACATTCGCGGCGTCTCTCAGGCGCGCAACAGCGAGATGAGTGCGGCTATACTGATTGATGGTGTATTGATGTCGAATCCGGCTCAGCTCAATCAGCAGCTGTTTGATATTGAGCAGATTGAGGTTCTGCGTGGTCCCCAGGGTGCTCTCTACGGCCGCAACGCAATTGGTGGTGCCATTACCATCAATACCAAAGCGCCTTCAGATGAGACCCAGAGAACCATCGAGCTTGGTGCTGGTTCCGACGGTTCTACCAAGGTCAGAGGTTCTATTTCTGGCGCCATGGGCGACAGCAATAATCTGCATTACCGACTGTCTGGTTCAATCACTGAGACTGATGGCTATCTGCAAAATACTTACCTTAACGAGAGGGCTGACCCCTCCAAGGATGAGTCTGTGCGTTTACGCATGATATGGGATCCGACTGATGATCTGTCTGTCGACTTTAGACTCAGCCATTCCAACCTGAAGACTCAGGCTCTATATTTTGTGATTGACGAGGAAGCTGACGATACGGATCTCGATATCCGCGTCAATAACCCGGGCAACAATGTGCGCAAGTTCACCAGCGGCTCTCTGAAAATTGAGATGGATACAGATAACGGCGGCACCTGGACGGCGATTACTGCTTATGATGATCTCACCGAAGTGCTTTCTGGAGATCAGTTTAGTTTTACCCCAAGGGCAGAGTCCTACTTTAACTATGATGAATTCGGTGCCTACGTCGCCTCTTTGGCAGGGGATTCTGTGACTGACCTGAGTCAGAACCAGTATCTCGAGGTGGAGTCCTTGTCCCAGGAGATTCGCTACACCTCACCGGAAGATCAGCCGATTAAATATATTCTCGGCGCCTATATGATCAGCACTGATCGCTACATTTCAACCGGTAACCAGATTGACCGGGGCATGGGGGTGTTTGATGTTAAAAAAGACTTCCGCCCTTCAATCTTTGTTGATCCCACCGATATCTCACCACAGCTAAATATTCTCGCCGATGCGCAGGATAACTCTGCCTGGGCAGTATTTGGTCAGATGTCTATGGACCTGAATGACACAATGGAGCTGTCAGCTTCACTGCGTTACGACAGGGATACCAGAGAAAACACTACCATGACTCCGGAGCTGTATAACACCTCTGGTCTCGACATTCAGTTGGGCGAAAAGCGCAAAGAGACTTGGTCTGAGTTGCAGCCAAAGTTAACTTTGCGCTGGCAGCCCAATGACAACAGCACTTTCTATGCAGACTATAGTCGTGGATTCAGAAGCGGTGGTTTTAACCAGACAGGTGTAGGTGAGGGTGTGCCAACTCCCGGTGTATCTGATGTATTTGAAGGCCAGGTGGCAGATACCTTTGAGTTGGGTGCCAAGACCTTCTTTATGGATCGACGGGTCAGTGCTTCGGTAGCCCTGTACAGAACAGACTTTGAAAATGCTTATTTCTTCCTGTTCGATCCAGGCACTAGTACTCAGAATCTGGGTAGTATCGATGAGGTTACTTACACTGGCTTGGAATTAGAGATCAATGCATTGTTATCTGACAATCTGAGTGGCTATGTGGGTATCGGTCTCACCGACTCCGAGATCGACAAGGCCGCTGATGAGTCCCATGTAGGCAATCAGGCACCGCTGGTTTCCGAGATTACCGCCAATGTTGGTGCAACCTACCGTCGCAATACTGAGATGGCTGGTGGCAACGCCGACTTTATCGCCCGCTTTGATTATCAGTACACCGGTGAGACCTGGTGGGAGCCTGGCAATGTCAGCAGCCGAACCCCGGTTACTGTGGTAGATTTACGCATCGGTTACGAGGTGGAGGATGACTGGTCATTGATGCTATGGTCGAAAAACGCCTTTGATGAAGAGTACAACACAGAGTATTCACCAGGTCCGGCCCCCGGCTATAACTTTCTGTGGAAAGCTCTTCCGGCTCGTTGGGGCGTTGACTTTACCAAGCGATTTTAAAAGAGGTCAGATAGCAATGAACGCACAGTTACAGATTAAAAGCGCCCTACACCACAATGCCTATGTCACTGACGACATGGAAAAGATAAGGGCTTTTTACGAGGACATCATTGGCTTTGAATTGTCAGCAACCTGGTGCGAGAAGGCAGATCTATTTGGCAAAGAGCGGGTATATATGCATTGCTTTTTTGATATTGGCAATGGTTCTTCCCTGGCATTTTTCCAGTTCCGTGATGCCGAGGATCATGCAGAGTTTGGGCCGGAGTTGGCCCATTCTGCGTTCCGCCATCTGGCCATGAAAGTGGATCAGGAAACTCAGGATGGCATTCGCGACCGACTGGCCGCCGCCAATATTGAGGCTCCTGATACCTACATTCTCGACCACGGTTACTGCTACTCACTGTATGTAAAAGATCCTGCCGGACTGTTGATTGAGTTTACCGTCGACCATGATGATGTGGACGCGATCAACGCGCAGAAGAAAGTGGATGCCCATGCAGATTTGGCCAACTGGCTGGCTGGGGATCACAGTCCCAACAATGAACAGTTCCACAGATAAGGAGACAGTATGAGAGTAGCAATTGCATATCACTCTGGCTATGGCCACACCGAGCGTCAGGCTCAGGCGGTGGCAGAGGGAGTGAACTCTGTGGTTGGTGTGGATGCAGATCTTATTCCTGTTGAGGACCTGGTTGATGCCGAGTCCCCAGGATGGGAGAAGCTGGATCAGGCCGAGGGTATTATCTTTGGCTCACCTACCTATATGGGCTCTGCCAGCGCAGCGTTCAAGGCATTTATGGATGCCAGCTCTGGGCGCTGGATGGAGCAGAAGTGGGCTGACAAAATTGCCGCCGGGTTCACCAATTCCGGATCTCAGAATGGCGACAAGCAGAACACATTGATTCAGTTTTGTACTCTGGCCGCACAGCAGGGAATGGTATGGGTGAATTTAAATCTTATGCCCGGCAACAACCATTCCGGGGGGTCGAAAGAAGACCTTAATCAGCTGGGCGCATCCCTAGGTGCCATGGCTCAATCCAATGTTGATGTGGATGCGGATCAGGCACCAGGCCCATCGGATCTTAAGACAGCCAGTGCACTGGGTGCCAATGTTGCTCGGGCCGTTATTCGATGGAATTAAGACTTAGGTCGTGAAATACCTGATAGTTTAAGGGTTAACCATATGATGTATGACGAAACCGCAGAAACGCGGTCGTTGGAGGAGCAATTTGCCCGAGATAATGAGCAGTTCAAAAAACAGCTCGACTATCTGCTGACAAATTCCGCTTTCTACAAAGACAAATTGGCGAGTGCTGGCATCTATCAAGTCTCGGATATTAATGGCCTGGAGGATATCTCCTGCCTGCCATTTACCGAGAAAGATGAGATCAGGGCGACTCAGGCTGACTGTCCCCCCTTTGGTGCTCACCTGGCCGCGGATCATGATGATCTGCGTCGGGTCTTCAGTACCAGCGGCACCACTGGTGTGCCCTGTTATCTGGGTCTGACGCAAAAAGATCTGGATATGTACGCGACTAATGTTGCGCGGGGATACACCGCAGCCGGGTTCCACGCCGGGCAAAAGGTTGTCGTTGGGTTTAACGCCGGCCCCTTTGTGGCCGGTGGTGTGTACTACGGCTTTGATAAAATTGGTTGTAATGTAATTCCTGTCGGCACCGGCAATACCGAGCGTATGGTCACTGCGATCCAGAGGCTGGGTGCCACAGGTGTAAGCTGCACCCCCTCCTACGGATTATATTTGATTGAATGGTGTTTAGAGCACGGCATTTCCCCCGAATCCCTTGGTCTTAAAAATATGATCACCGCAGGAGAGCCCGGCGGTGGCGACCCAATGATTCGCGGTAAAATCGAGTCTGCATTGGGTTGCCAGGTACGGGAGTCCATGGGTATCGGTGATATCTCTCTGTCCGTCTGGGCAGAGGATGAAGACGGCAACGGCATGAGCTTTATGGCCCGGGATTTTGTCCATGTGGAGCTAATTGACAGCGATTCTGGTGAACCTATTCCCTGGACCGATGGCGCCCAGGGTGAGCTGGTTTACACAGCATTGCAGCGACAGGCTATGCCGCTATTGCGCTTTAGAAGCCGCGATCATGTAGTGGTCAATATGCAAGACAATCCAACCGGTCGCACTGGCCCACGGATTCGTTGTATTGGCCGCACCGACGATATGCTGATTGTCCGTGGGGTTAACTTTTTTCCCACAGCGCTGCGCTCTATTTTAGAGAAACACGCAGCCTCGGTATCCGGCATGTTTCAGGTTAGACCGGTTAGCAAAGGTGTTTCTCAGCCTGCTCAGATCCCGATTAGTATTGAGCTGGGTCAAGGCATGTCTGCGCCACCGGTTGATTTGGCGAATGCCATTCAGGCTGAAATCCGCGAGCGCTTGCTGGTAACTGCGGATATTAATCTGGTCTCCTTTGGCTCTGTCCCCAGAGCGACGTACAAATCCAAGCTGGTCGATTACAGCGACGCATCCTGACAAATCAGGCTGTTTGCTTCTGGGGAGCAGCCTCTGTTACCCCTAGTTTCATGAACCATGGGTCATAACAAAACTTGAATCCTGCCCGGGCTGTTAATAAAGTGACGCAACAACAATAATAATGCCCTTGTCAGTCAGCTTTATTGCGTCTGGGCCTATCTATAGAAGGTAACTGTTATGACCGAAGCATGGATTATCGACGCCTGTCGCACACCCCGTGGTATTGGCAAGCCGGGTCGCGGCGCTCTCACTGAAATTCATCCCCAGCGCCTGGGATCCACTGTGTTAAAAGCGCTGGCCGAGCGCAACGATATCAATACTGCAGATGTGGCAGATATTATTTGGGGCTGTAATGTGCAGCGCGGGCCCAATGGCAATGATATGGGTCGTATGTCAGCTCTTGATGCTGGCTACGATATCACCTCCAGTGGTGTCACTCTGGATCGTTTCTGTGGCTCTGGTATCACTACTGTCAACATGGCGGCGGCCTCAATTATGTCCGGTATGGAAGATATGGTGATTGCCGGCGGTTGTGAAATGATGTCTGGCTATGGTCGCCTTGCTGGCGAAATGAACCCCTTTGTGGATTCAGGTAATACCCACCTGCGCGAGATGTATGGTCAGTCTCATCAGGGGCTGTGTGCCGACACTATTGCAACGATTGAAGGGATTCCTCGAGAAGCCCTCGACCGGCTTGCCGAAGTGAGCCAGCAGCGCGCTGCCCATGCCATCGAAAACGGTTATTTCGACAAGAGTCTGGTGCCTGTCTATCACGATGATGGCAGTCTGGCGCTGGATAAAGATGAATTTCCCCGTCCGGGCACTACGATGGAAAGTCTGGGTCAACTGCAGCCTTCCTTCGAAAAGCTGACCAACATGCCTCTGGATGAAGAGGGCACCACCTATGCCAAGCTAATGGCAGTGAAATACCCGGATGTGGATGTTGAGCATGTGCATCATGCGGGCAATTCCTCTGGTGTTGTCGACGGCGCTGCTGCGGTTTTATTGGCGTCACCGGACTATGCCACCAAGCAGGGCTGGAAGCCCCGTGCCAAAGTGGTTGCCTACGGCAATATGGGCGACTGCCCGGCGCTGATGCTCAATGCACCTGTGCCATCAGCCAAACGCGTTCTGGAAAAAGCGGGTCTCACCAAAGACGATATTGATCTGTGGGAAATTAACGAAGCCTTTGCCGTGGTTGCGGAGAAATTTATTCGCGATCTGGATCTGGACCGAGATACGGTTAATGTCAATGGCGGCGCGATGGCGCTGGGTCATCCTATCGGTGCCACAGGTTCTGTTTTGATTGGCACTATGGTTGATGAGTTAGACCGTCGCGGTCTCAAGCGTGGTCTGGTCACCATGTGCGCGGGCGGCGGTATGGCCCCGGCAATTATTGTTGAACGAATGTAGGTTACTGTTATGAGCCAGTCTCAGTCTTTTACACCGGAAAATGTGCCTATCACCAAGCGCAATCCACAGTTGGATCTAGCTGAAGCGCTCAAGGTTGACTGGATGAATAACCATCAGTTTGCCACTGCCTGGTTTAACGCCATGTCGATTACCTTTCCGCTGGGTGAGCAGTTTTTTATTAACTCGGTGCGTCATTATCGCGACCGCATTACCGATCCCAAGCTCAAGCAGGAAATGAAGGATTTCTATAGTCAGGAGGCCGTGCATCTGCGCGAGCACCAGCGTTATAACGAA
>Ga0209198_1000607_pt1 | contig 31361 bp, 26 predicted proteins | sample COGITO_mtgs_1105_2_FD_184804 | JGI IMG/M metagenome (GOLD analysis project Ga0209198, IMG submission 184804) | Pelagic marine microbial communities from North Sea - COGITO_mtgs_110519 (SPAdes) (version 2) | ecosystem: Environmental > Aquatic > Marine > Epipelagic ...
ATATTAGAATTACAAAACTGAATTAAGTTTTTTAAAGCTGTCGGATTGCTGTACCAATCCCCGCCACCATCATATTTTAAAACCGCTAAATTTTGACTACCACAGAAGTGAAAGCCCAAAATCAAAAGTATAGAGATGAAGTGTTTATTCATTACAGAGTTGAATTGTATGACAGGCCACGATTCCAGCTGTTTCGGTGCGAAGTCTCGACGCCCCTAAAGATACAGGAATATAGTGGTGATTCAAAGCCGATTCTATTTCTTGAGGGCTAAAATCGCCTTCTGGACCAATGAGAACAGTGATGGAAGCGCCAGGTTTTAGTTGATCTTTAAAGTATAATTTTTCGCCATCTGCACAATGTGCAATGTAGGTTGATCCTTTTTGAGGAATTTTTATAAAGTCAGAAAAACGAATGGCGGGTTCTAGAATAGGCAAGTAAGAATGCAGCGATTGTTTCATTGCTGATTGTAAAATTTTTTCAAAGCGTTCTGTTTTGATAAACTTTCGCTCGCTATTTTGACAGATGATTGGTGTGATTTTAGTGACCCCAATTTCGGTTGCTTTTTCGATAAACCATTCGTATCGGTCGTTCATTTTTGTCGGCGCCACCACCAGATGAACAGTATAGTCCTTTGGGGGTTCGAATGTTGAATTTAGGATTGTAACCACACATTTATTATGGTTTGGAATTACGATCTCGGCCTCAAACATCCAGCCTTTACCATTGGTAATTTTCAGAAGATCTCCAGTCGCTTTACGCAATACTTTTACAATGTGACGACTTTCATCTTTAGAAAAGTTAAATGTTTCTGTAGACGTATTGAGTTCTGAATTATAAAATAATTGCATGGAATTTAAATTTTAAGTCGGGCCGTGGCCATAATCGATTGATCTGCAAAGTCGTTTTCTAGAAATTTCAAATAGCCTACTATTGCTATCATCGCAGCATTGTCTGTTGTGAATTCAAATGCAGGGACGTGTGTTTGCCATCCGTGACGACTTTCGGCTTGTTTCAACGCCGCTCTTATACCGGAATTCGCAGAAACTCCGCCACCAATTGCAATGCGATGAATCCCTGTGTCTTTAACGGCTAATTTTAGTTTATCCATCAAAATACCGACAATTGTATACTGAATCGATGCACAGATATCATTCAGGTTTTCTACAATAAATTGCGGATTTTCTTTGACTTGTTTTTGGATGAAATATAAGATGGCAGTTTTTAAACCCGAAAAACTAAAGTTGAGTCCAGCCACTTTTGGTCTGGTGAATTTAAACGCTTTTGGGTTTCCGAGATTTGCACGCGTATCAATTTCAGGGCCAGCAGGGTAGCCTAAACCAAGAATTTTTCCGCTTTTATCAAAGGCTTCTCCAACTGCATCATCAATCGTTTCGCCTATCACCGTCATTTTAAAATAACCATCCACACGCACAATTTGTGTGTGTCCCCCAGAAATAGTCATTGCTAAAAATGGAAATTCAGGTTTTTCATAGCCTTCCTTTTCAATAAAATGAGCTAAAATATGAGCTTGCATATGATTCACATCAATCAAAGGAATGTCGAGTCCGTAGGCCAAAGATTTTGCAAATGAAGTGCCAACTAATAAGGATCCCATTAAACCAGGGCCTTGCGTAAATGCAACAGCGTCAAGATCTGACGTAGAAATCCCCGCTTGTTTTATTGCTTGATCGACCACAGGAACAATATTTTGTTGATGTGCTCGCGATGCCAGTTCAGGGACCACACCACCATAGGTTTCATGAATTGCTTGATTAGCAACGACATTACTTAGTATTTTTCCATTATATAGGATCGATGCTGCTGTGTCATCACAAGACGATTCAATTCCTAAAATGTATATGTTTTGTGTGCTCATTAATACGATTTAGTGATAATATTCGTTTAATTTTTAATAAATTTATCGATAAATTAGACTGTTGCAAAGAAATAAAAAAAATAGCATTAAAATAAATGCTTTGGGGAGTTTAAATTTTAAGGGCAATAGTTACATTATAAATTAAATAACCGATTTAAAGTATCAATAAAAATCTCAAAATACTCATAAAAGGTGTCGCAACAATCTTGTTGTTTTTCATCTTGATTGTGATTGTGTTTACCATCCCAAGCGTGCAAACACGTCTTGGAAGTTATGCAACCAATAAAATCAATGAGGCTTATGGAACAGATATCAAAATCGAAAAATTAGGCCTTCAATTTAATGGTGATGTTGAACTCAAAAATATCCTCATCAAAGACCATCGTGATGCTGCGCTGATTTCTGTAGCGGAATTAAACACCTCTATTTTAAGTTTTACTGAAATGTCTGATAACAAACTTATTTTTGGTGCGATCGATTTATATGATCTTTCTTTTCATATTCATAAATATCTTGGAGAAAGCGACACCAATCTAGATTTATTTGTTGCTAAATTTGATAAACAAAATCCAGGCGTAAAAACAAATAAATTTCTTTTGTCATCGAGTGACGTTCATGTTTATAACAGTCGTTTTTTATATTCTGATGAAAACTTAAGCACCTCTACTGTTTTGAATTTTCAAGATCTTAATATGCATGCGACGGATTTTCTAATTTTAGGGGTAGATGTTAAGGTGTTTGTCAATAGTTTAGATTTTGAAGACTCAAGAGGGGTTAAGTTGCAAGACCTTCAAACAAATTTTTCTTATACGTTGTCCCAAATGAAGTTCGATCAATTGGAACTTAAAAGCGAGAAATCGTTTTTAACTGGTCAACTTCAGTTTGATTATAATCGTGTGGATTTTAAAGAATTTTCTGATAAGGTTAAAATATCGGGTCACTTCAATGATAGTACTATCGATTTAGAAGAGCTCAATCAACTATATGACGAGTTTGGAGTTAATCAAAAAGCAGTTTTAAGCACTATTTTTTCGGGAACTTTGAATGATTTAAAGTTAGATGACTTTGAATTGAAAACAAATAGGAATACAGTTATTAATGGGGAGGTAAAATTTAAAAACCTATTTAATTCGGTTTCTGACAACTTTGAAATGGATGGCGAGTTCCAACAAATTTCATCCACATATACTGATTTAAAAGCCCTGCTTCCAAGAGTATTAGGCGATCGAATTCCATCAAATTTTAAAACACTAGGACGTTTTGATATGAAAGGTACTACCACAGTCACGAACGAAGTTGTAGAAGCTAAAATGGATATTAATACTGATATTGGTACGCTTTCTTTAGATTTAAAATTAGATCATGTCGTAGATATTGACACTGCATCTTATAATGGTCACATCCAATTTTCAAACTTTGATTTAGGTCTCCTGCTTGAAGACCCTACGATTGGATTGGTCACTTCAGACCTAAGAGTTAGCGGGCGTGGATTTACCAAAGAAAATATTAATTCTAATATAAGTGGCACTTTTGATTCGTTTACGTTTCGAAATTATATGTATACTAATTTAGAGGTCTTGGGTGTCGTTAAAAATAAAGTTTTTAATGGTGAATTAACCGTTGTAGATCCTAATCTAGAATTTAGTTTTGAGGGCCTAGTAGATTTTTCTAAAGACGAAAATGTTTATGATTTTTCTGCGGCTATAAAGCATGCCAATTTGTATGCGATGAAATTCGTAAAGCGAGACACGCTTTCAGTTTTGAGAGGTCAAATGACCATGGATATGAAAGGGACAACAATTGACGATGTCTATGGTGCTATACGCTTTAAAAATGCGCTTTATCAAAATAAAAATGACCGTTATGATTTTAAAGATTTTGAAATCACATCCGAATTTGATGCAAGTAATGAACGAACAATTCAAGTCAATTCCCCTGAAATCGTACAAGGCTATTTAAAAGGAAAATTTGCGATTAATGAATTACCGAATTTAATTAAAAACGCACTTGGAGATATCTACACTAAATTTATTCCTTTTAAAGTGAAAGAGGGACAGTACATGAATTTTAATTTTAAAATTTTTAATAAAATAGTTGAAATTTTTTCGCCTCAACTAAAATTAGGATCGAACACATTTGCCAAAGGACGTGTGGAGAGTAATCCCAAAAATTTTAAACTAACATTTCGATCTCCTAATATAAAATTAGAAGAATTTTTCGCTAATAAAATTGAAGTTCAACTTATTAATGACAACCCCTTATTTAATTCTTACATTGAGATTGACAGTTTAGCGACCCCATATTACAAGGCTTCTAAATTTAGTTTGATAAATGTCACTTTAAATGATACACTATATGTGAAGTCAGAATTTAAAGGGGGTAAAAAATCAACAGATGAATTTGATTTAAATTTATACTATACAATAGATGAGAATAATAAATCCGTTGTTGGGTTCAAAAAATCAAATGCGACCTTTAAAAATACACCTTGGTTGATCAATGCCTCACAAAATATACAAAACAAAATTGTGTTTGACAGATCATTTGATGAAATCCTATTTGATCATTTAAAAATGTCATATGCAGATGAAGAGATTTTGTTAAATGCCGCAATTAAGGGGGCTCAAAATAAAACGATAAATCTAGATTTTAAAAATGTTGATTTAGCAAAAGTAACCCCCTCAATTGATAGTTTAAAGTTAGGCGGTAATATAAATGGGAAACTGTCAATTAGCCAACAAGAAAGCGTTTACCTTCCAAAATCCAACCTTACAATTGATAATTTTGAAGTAAATGACTTTAACTTAGGGTCATTTAACTCGAACATTGTTGGCGATGCGTCTTTGACTAATTATAACATTGAAATGTCTCTATTAGATGACGCCAATGAATCGTTGTCCGTTTACGGTATTTTAGATGTTTCTGGAGACGATCCAAAGTTAAATTTAGATATCAATTTTAAAGATTTTATTTTAGATCCAATAGCTCCTTTTGGGAAAGGAATTGTAACAAATATTCGAGGAGAAGTGTCGGGTTATGCTGTTGTGAGTGGTCGACTTCAAAAGCCGCAAATTAATGGTAGTTTAAAGCTCAATCAAGGCGGGTTATCGATTCCGTATTTAAATGTAGATTATGAATTTAAGGACAACACGACTATCAACCTGTTAGAACAAAGTTTTATATTTAATGCCTCCCAACTCATTGATTCAGAGTTCCGTTCAAAAGGTGTTTTAAATGGTAGACTCAGCCATGTTAATTTCTATAATTGGTCCCTTGACTTAAATATAGATTCAGAGCGTTTATTGGTTCTCAATACCGAAGAATCAGAAGAATCACTTTACTTTGGAACCGGATTTGTTGATGGTAATGTTCATATTTCAGGCCCTATGGATCAGATGTTTATAGAGGCAAATGTAACAACGTCCGAGGGAACCATTTTTAAAATCCCGATTAGTGATAATGAAGTTCTAAGCGAAACATCTTACATGCATTTTTTAAGCCCAGAAGAGAAATTAGAACAAGAAGTTGGAGCTGCTTTTGTGATTGATGATGTTAAAGGCGTCGAAATGGAATTTAATATGGATTTGAATGACAATGCAGAAATTGAAATCATTCTTGATAAACAAACGGGGAGCTCGATATTGGGGCGTGGAAACGGGAGTATGTTAGCACAAATAAATACCAATGGTAAATTTAAAATGTTTGGGGATTTTATCGTCCTTTCTGGAGATTATAACTTTACTTTTGGACGGTTCATTCAGAAAAAATTTAAACTTATTAAAGATGGGACACTAGCTTGGGATGGTGATCCCCTCAAAGCAGAAATTAACATTAAAGCGTTGTATGATGGAATAAGTGTAAATCCTTCTACGTTGTTAGATAATCCTATTAATCAGAGCATTCCAACAGAAGTTGAAATTCACTTAACAGGGGAATTAGAACAACCCAATTTAAATTTCGACATTCGGTTTCCGAGTATAAACTCAACTCTTAACAGCGAGTTGGCAGATCAATTAAGAGATAAAGATAAACGAGAATTTCAGGCCATGTCTTTGTTGGCTACTGGCGCTTTTAGAAGTGAGTTAACACTCGATTCTCAAGATGCCTTTGGATTGGTTTCCGATGGTGTAACAAGTCTATTAAATGAGCTTTTTGCAGACGATGAAAATAAAGTAAAACTAGGAATTGATTTAGATTTAGGAGATAACACTCCAGAATATGAAACAGATAGCCGTGTTGGGTTGACTTTTGCAACCCAATTAAGCGATAATATCCTTGTCAATGGAAAGGTAGGGGTGCCAGTTGGTGGCGTCAGCGAAACAACGGTCGCTGGAGATTTTGAAGTGGAGGTCTTACTAAACGAAGATCGTACGTTATCCCTAAAATTTTTCAATAGAGAAAATAGTATTCAAAATTTTGGAGAACAAATTGGGTATACACAGGGCCTAGGGCTGTCCTACAATATTGAATTTGATAATCTTCGAGAACTCTTTACAACACTTTTCAAGAAAAATGATGATCAAAATAGTACAAATAATAATCCTACAGTTGAAGAATCGACACTTCCAGACTATATAGATTTTAAATAAAATTTAGATAGATTATTTGCGAATAATTAGTTTTAACAATCCCTAGGTCAATTAGTTATTAACGAAAACGTTTGAGTTTAAGTGAATTTAAAAAAATCACAGAAACTTAGGTTTCTATAAGATAGAAGTTTAGTAGATTTACAAATTAAAGTAATATAACATATGGCAAATCAGATAACAAAAATTGGTGTATTAACATCCGGAGGCGATTCTCCAGGAATGAATGCGGCAATTCGATCTGTGGTACGAACATGTGCTTTTCATAAAATTGAATGTGTTGGTATCTATCGAGGATACGAGGGAATGATTGAAGGAGATTTTAAATTCTTAGACGCCCGAAGTGTTAATAATATCATTAATAAAGGAGGGACTATTTTAAAGTCTGCCAGATCGACTGAGTTTAGAACAAAGGAAGGCCGTAAAAAAGCTCATGATCAACTTCAAAAAGAAGGCATACAAGCACTTGTTTTAATCGGTGGTGATGGAACGTTTACTGGAGGAATGATTTTTAATGAAGAATATGATTTTCCAGTCATTGGAATTCCAGGCACAATAGATAACGACATTGTTGGAACTAATTTCACATTAGGATTTGATACTGCTCTAAACACGGCTGTTGATGCTATAGATAAAATTAGAGACACCGCTAGTTCACATAAACGATTGTTTTTTGTGGAAGTAATGGGTAGAGATGTTGGTCATATTGCACTCAATGCAGGGGTTGGATCTGGTGCCGAAGAAATTTTAGTACCCGAAGAAGATTTAGGTTTAGACCGTTTGTTAGAGTCTTTAGAAAAAAGCAGACATACCGGAAAATCTTCCAGTATTGTAGTGGTTGCCGAAGGCGATAAAACAGGGAAAAATGTATTTGAACTGAGAGACTATGTTGAAGACAATTTAGATGGATACGACGTCAGAGTTTCTGTTCTTGGTCATATGCAACGTGGTGGGGCACCATCGTGCTTTGATCGTGTTTTAGCGTCCCGAATGGGTGTTAAAGCCGTGGAGTCTCTATTAGAAGGTAAGAAAAATTACATGGTTGGAATTATAAACAATAAAATTGAATTATATCCTATTGATAAAGCGATCAAAGGAGATTCAACAATCGATGCAGAGCTTTTAAGAGTTTCTGATATCATGAGTACATAAATAACAATTAATTAAATTAAAACAAATGTCAAAAGTAAAAATTGGAATTAATGGTTTTGGTAGAATTGGTAGAATTGCCTTTCGTATTGCTGCAAACCGCCCAGATGTTCAAGTAGTAGGAATTAATGATTTATTAGATGTAGAGCATTTAGCTTACTTATTAAAGTATGATTCTGTTCATGGTCAGTTCGACGGAACCATCGATATCAAAAACGGGAATTTAGTAATCAATGGAAACGAAATTCGTGTTACTGCGGAACGTAATCCAGAAGATTTGAAATGGGATGCAGTTAATGCTGATGTCGTTTTAGATTGTACTGGGATTTTCACCAATTTAGAAGGTGCTCAGAAGCATATTACTGCAGGCGCTAAAAAAGTAGCTATTTCTGCACCATCTGCAGATGCTCCAATGTTTGTAATGGGTGTGAATCACAAAGAAATTACTGCAGACCATACAATCGTTTCTAACGCATCATGTACCACAAACTGTTTAGCACCAATTGCTAAAGTTCTTAATGATAGTTTTGGAATTGCAGAAGGCCTTATGACAACTGTGCACGCTGCAACAGCGACTCAGTTTACAGTCGATGGACCTTCAAGAAAAGATTACAGACTTGGACGTGCTTCTCTTAACAATATTGTACCAGCTTCTACAGGAGCTGCAAAAGCAGTTGGAAAAGTAATTCCTGAACTAAATGGAAAATTAACAGGTATGGCTTTTAGAGTCCCTACAGTTGATGTATCAGTGGTTGATTTAACATGTCGTTTAGAAAAAAGTGCTTCTTTTGACGAAGTAAAGGCAGCAATCAAGCATGCTTCAGAAAATGAATTAAAAGGAATTTTAGGCTACACTGAAGAAGGAGTTGTATCTCAGGATTTTGTGTCAGAAACAAAAACAAGTACGTTTGATGCCAACGCAAGTATGGCTTTAAATGACAACTTTGTGAAAATCATTTCTTGGTATGATAATGAATATGGTTACTCTTCTAAATTAGTAGATTTAGCACAGTATATTAGCGTACTATAATTCATACAATTTCTAAAAACATACAGTTACTTAGTAGCTGTATGTTTTTTTTTTAATACATTTAGAATATGATTTTTATAATTGACAGTGGTTCTACAAAATGTGATTGGATTGCAATTGACTCCAAAACTGGAGAGCAGTTGTTTGACAAACAACGAACTAAAGGTTTAAATCCAGCCATTATCTCGGAAACAGAAGCGTTTGAGATCATCAAAGACAATACTGTTATTTATGAAAATAAACAAAAAGTGTCTCATGTGTATTTTTATGGTGCTGGTTGTGGTACTAAAAAACCTGTAAAAATGCTAAAAGGCGTTCTTGAATCTATTTTTGTAAATGCAGAAATAGAGGTTAAAGAAGATACCTATGCCGCAATTTATGCGACGGTTGGAATTACGCACAGCCCTGCTGTGGTTTGTATTCTTGGCACCGGTTCAAATTGCTCTTATTATGATGGGGAAAAAGTGGAGCAGCGTGTGATTTCTTTAGGCTATTCTATTATGGATGATGCGTCTGGGAATTATTTTGGACGACAGCTTATCAGGGATTATTATTTTGATAAAATGCCCCATGATATGAAACTTGTATTTCAAACACGGTATGATGTCAGTGATGATGTTCTAAAAAACAACTTATACAAAAAACCAAACCCAAATGCTTATTTGGCCACCTTTGCAGAATTTATGATTTTGAATAAAGAGTCAGAATATGTACAAGGAATACTCAAAAAAGGATTCCGTGTATTTGTGGAAAATATGATTCTGCAATACAAAGAAGAACTAAAAACAGTTCCAGTTCATTTTGCCGGTTCTATTGCATTTTTTACTCAGGAAGAAATTAAAAAAGTAGCACAAGAATTTGGATTTACAGTCGGTAATTTCGAACGACGACCAATTGAAGGTCTCGTTAAATACCATGCTGAAATTGCCCGGAATTCCTAGGTAATTATTTTACAGCAATTACACTAATTTCAACATTCACAAATTTCGGTAAGTTAGCCACCTCTACGGTTTCTCTAGCCGGAGCAGTTGCTTCATTAAAATACTGCCCATAGATAGTATTTATTTTTGCAAAATTATTCATATCCGAAATAAAAATTGAACTTTTGATGACATTTTCAAAGTTCATGTCTGCGGCTTCGAGTACAGCTTCTAAGTTTTCCATGACTTGTGTTGTTTCCAATTCGATGGTGTCCAAAATGAGTGCTCCAGATTCTGGATTAATCGCTATCTGACCTGATGTGTACAACATATTTCCAACCAAAACGGCTTGGTTATAAGGACCTAAAGGGGCAGGAGCTTTGTCGGTAGTAATAATCGTTTTCATGTATTTTTGTATATTTTAATATGTTTTATAACTGTTTGTCGGGTTGTTTTCGTTTTTCATATTTAAGATCTTTTAAGATACTAGAACGAATTCCGATAAAGAAATTCCATGAACTTCGATTGCTAAATGGAATCCAAGAAAAATTCATTCGCCAACTTTCTAGGTCACGTTCAAAACGCAATTGCGTATACGTAAATCCATGGTTTTTAAAATCATATCCTGAGGAAGCACCAATACTCCAGCGTGGTGATAGTTCGATGTCACCGGAAAACATTAATGAATGCGATGAAATTTCACTCTGACGCCTAGAATTACTATAGTTCACTGCATAAGCCAGACGTAAACTCCATGGAAGCACATAATTATACAATTCGGATGCCGTGGCGTCTTTATCTTTATCCTTTGAGTTTGGTCGTTGGTCCGAAAAGTCTTGCGATTTTCCAAATAAATCATCGTCACGTCCGCCACTACGAAGCGACTGTTCTCTTCCTGGGTCTTTGGTATCGTCTTTAGAATCAAGAGATTCACTAGACAAACTATAACTCATGGTTACATTGGCACTAGTCATACGAAACAAACTGCCGCCGTTATCGATATTAAACGTATTAATTCGAGTGTTGTTATTGTCCAAGGCATAAGGATCCAGCGTTGCTCCAAAATTCAAACTCATTTTATTATCTAATAATTGCGTTCCCCCAGAGAGTCGAACCGGACTCCAGTTTAAAGAATCTCCAGCCACATTATAATTGGTTGAAAAATTTAATGAATTCAATATAAAAACTTTCTTAGCTTCTGTAGCCGTACTGTCTTGATCTCTCACTTTGGCTTCAAGATTATTGCTTAGTGACAAGCCAACGCCACTAGAAAATACTTTTCCTGGGGACCCAAAAAGAGATTGCTCAAAGCGTGTATATTCAACGTCACTCGTTGTTTTTCCATCCGCACTAACCACCTCGTAGGAGTCATAATATTGGTCGAATCCAGGGTTGACACTATAACTAATTGAGGGGCGCATCACATGTCGGATCGCTTGAATTTTTTTATCATCACCAAATTCAAACATTCCATAGACCGTGGTCCCTAAACTGGTACTAAAGTTATACGTTCTAAACGAGTCAAACCCTCTGATGTCTTCTGTAATGAGCTCTTGAGATTCAGAGTCAAAGGACTTACTAATGGTTTTAAAAGTCCAGTTTTCCTTAAAATTAGTACTTGTACTCATGCTCAAATGTTTAAAAAGCTTAAAATTTGTACTTAAAGGAATCGTGTGTTGAAACCCCGCTTTTGCATCTCTAAACATCTGCGCTTTAAAAAATAGGCTATCGGTTGTTTGAATTCGATTTTCCCCTCGAACATTGTATTGTAAATTGATATTTTGCAAACCTCCTTTTTTACTGCCCGTTTTTGGCGCAAATGGAAAGATACGATCGATACTTCCCTGAAAAGTTGGCAGGGTCATGTTAATGGTTCCTTTTTGTGTATTTTGTGAGTGAGTGGCGGTCAAGCTGACATTTACCTGAGGTTCTGTTTGAAATGTTTTCGAATAAGACACAGAAGAAGATAGCGTATTGTTTAAAAAATTTGCGGTATTTAATTGATTCACAGATTCTTGGAAATAAGTACTACTTCCTAAATTTACGGATGCTGAGAACCGTGAGTTTGGGCTCGACTTAGAATCCTGGCTCTGATTCCAGCGGAGGTTATAAATCGTACTTTTTGAATAGTCAGGAAATCCACGCTCGCTATTAATTAGATTTTCATACCGAAAACTCAAACTACCTCTAAATTTATACCGAACGCCATAATTACTTTCGAGACGTAGTCCATAACTTCCATTGGTGTAATAATCACCGAGGGTGGCTAAATCAAAATAATCACTCAAAGCAAAGTAATAGCCTCCGTTTTGTAAAAAGTAACCACGATTGTTTTGTTCACCAAAGGTGGGCAGAATCACTCCAGAAGATCGCGTTTGTGATTGTGGAAAAAAGGCAAATGGCAACCCAATAGGAGTCGGGACATTTGCTATAAACATGTTAGTGAGGCCTGTCACAATTTTTTTACCTGGAACCACTTTGGCCTTTCGTAATAAAAAATAATACTCAGGATTTTCAATATTTTCAGAGGTTGTAAATTTAGCTCTCTTTACAAAATAGACCGAATCATTTTCTTTCTTTGTTAAATCTGAAATAATTCGCCCCCCTTGTTGTTCTGTTTTAGAATTCCAAATAAGGGCTTTTTTGGTTTTCATATTAAATACAATGGAATCCGGCTCTACTACTTCACTTCCTTGTTTAAAAACGGGGTATTGGGAGTAGACACCAAGAGAATCTTTGAGTCGTCCTGCATAAACGATGTCATTGGCATAGTCAATCATGATGACTCCTGCTTTGATTTCCATCTCAGTGTAAAGGACTTCAGCTTCGTTGTATAAATATATTTGTTTCGTTTTTTGATTAATCGACGTATAGTCAGTCGCCTTGTACGTTATGGTACCATCTAATAGTCCTTTTGGTTTTTGAAGGCTGTCATTGGTAATAGAATCCGTTTCAATTTGTTTCAGTTCTTTATCTGGAATCGAGTCATTGGCAACCGACAGTAATTGTTCAATAGGAAACTCCTTTTTCGAGGGCTTCAAATTTGGAGTGTCCTGAGCCCAGCCTATAGTGTTAGTAAACACTGTAAAACTTAAAGTAAAAACTAGTTGAAATATTCTTGTTTTCAATGCTTTTAGGGGTATTTTTGTATTTATTGGCTCGATTTTTGAAAAATCAAAGTTACGGATATTTTTTTTTGATTTTTATATTTTAACCATTCGTTTCAAAGGCAAATTAATCAACATGCAAAAGCAAATAAAACTCATTTTAATCTTCAGTTTCCTTTTTGGAATTTTCACAGCCGATTCACAAAACAACACCAAACCTTTTGTTGTGGTTTTAGATGCAGGACATGGAGGTAAAGACCCAGGTAGACCCACCGATTTTGGTTATAAAGAAAAGGATATTGCTTTGAAAATGGTGTTAAAAATAGGTGAAAATTTAAAAAAATATAAAAATATTAAGGTTATCTACACAAGAAAAACAGATATTTTTTTAGAATTAAGACAACGGGCGGCAATTGCCAACAAAGCAGATGCGGATTTATTTGTCTCTATTCATTGTAATGCACACAGTTCTAATGCCTATGGTACTGAAACCTATGTATTGGGGCTACATCGAAACGAGTCTAACTTCAGAGTGGCTCAGCAAGAGAATGAAGTTATTTTTTTAGAAGAAGATTTTGAAACCAATTATGAAGGATTTGATCCAAATTCTCCTGAATCCATGATTGGATTGACACTGATGCAAGAAGACTATTTAGATCAAAGTATTCTGTTAGCACGCTATGTTCAGGACAATTTCACCTATAAGTTGAAACGAAAAAACAGAGGAGTTAAACAGGCTGGTTTTTGGGTACTTCACAACACCTACATGCCAAGTATTTTGATTGAAACCGGTTTTATAACAAATAGATCTGAAGGAGATTATCTTAATTCTACCGTGGGGAGAAATAATATTTCGAAAAGTATATCGGATGCAATATTAGATTATAAGTCCAAATTAAATACAGATGATATTGTGGAAGTGGCCACTACTAATGAAGAGTCAAAATCTTCAACCGAAACAGAGGACTCCGATGCTATTTCCAACACTTCAAAAAATGAAGCGAATGGAATTGTTTTTAAAGTTCAAATTGCGTCGGGTTCCAAAAAATTAGCAACAAAATCCTATAATTTTAATGGCTTGGATGGAATATCAAGAAAAAAATCAAACAAGAGATACCACTATTTTTATGGCAATACATCCAGTTTTGAAGCGATTACTGCTTTAAAACAAATTGCAATTGACAAAGGCTATAAATCGGCTTTTTTAGTTGCGTACAAAAATGGGCAAAAAATAGCAATTCAAACCGCTTTAAAATCTAAAGAACAATAGACCTAATTATTTCAATATTATTCTTAAATTTGTAAGAAGAAAAAACTATCAAATTGAATTTATCTAGAGAAATTAAAACCGCCATTCTTGTCATTTCAGGCATCTTACTCTTCATTTTTATTTTTTACTATTTAAAAGGAGAAAATATTCTTGATTCCTCAAAAAAAATTACTGCCGTGTATGAAAATGTCGAGGGACTAGCGCCTTCCGCTGCGGTCACGGTCAATGGTCATAAAATCGGGAAAGTTCAATCGATTGAATTTTCAGATGATCGCTCCGGTTCACTGACAGTGACCATGCTAATTGATAGTGATTTTGAATTTTCAATAAACAGTAAAGCACAATTATACGAAGCCGGACTTATTGGTGGGAAAGCCATTGCCATTTTACCTGCATTTGACGGCGCTGCAACAGTGGTGTCTGGTGATTCTTTAGCCTCTGATATTAAGCCGGGCCTTACAGATTTGGTGAATCAGCGTTTAACGCCTCTTCAAGAAAAAATGGAAACTATGATGGTAAGTGCGGATTCATTATTAATAAATCTTAATGAAGTTTTTGATACTAAAACCAAAACAAACATCAAGTTAAGTCTAGCACAACTTAGCACAACCATTGAGTCTTTTAAATCCACTTCAGAATCCTTAAACGGATTAGTTTCAGATAATACGTCTGCAATTGGAGAAACGATTACAAATTTTAATAAAATATCTGAAAATCTAACAACGCTCAGTAGTTCATTAGCTGCTTCGGATTTAGAGACCATTATGGCGAATTTAAAATCAACGCTCTCTAGTTTTGACACGTTATTAAGTAGTATAGAAAACGGAGAAGGTTCTGTTGGAAAACTCATGAAGGATGAAAGTGTATACAACAATCTTGAAGGAGCTACCAAACAATTAGAACAGCTTTTGGAGGATATGAAATTGAACCCAAAACGGTATGTGCACTTTTCTTTATTTGGAAAAAAAGCAAAACAGTATGACGCAGCGGGGAATGAAATAAAAAACAACAACGACTAACCAAATGGAATTTTTGCCAAATTTAATTTTCGCAATATTACTTTTTACAGGGATTGGTTTTTTTGCTCGAAACATAAGCAAACTTAAACGGAATATCGATCTTGGTAAAGATGTTGATACGAGTGATCAGACCAAAATTCGATGGAAAAACATGGCCCGTATTGCCTTAGGCCAAAGTAAAATGGTGCGCCGTCCAATTGCTGGAATTCTTCACATTGTGGTGTATGTCGGTTTTGTGGTCATCAATATTGAAGTTTTAGAAATCATCATTGATGGGTTGTTTGGAACCCACCGTATTTTTTCAGGAATTGGAAGTCTTTATGGCGTTTTGATTGGAACGTTTGAAATCCTCGCAGCACTTGTATTTGTCGCCGTCATTATCTTTTGGTTTCGTAGAAATGTCGTGAAGATTCAACGCTTTATGAAATCCGAAATGAAAGGATGGCCAAAATTAGATGGGAACCTAATTCTCTATTTCGAAATTGTTTTAATGGGGTTGTTTATCATAATGAATGCGACGGATGTGGAATTCCAATCCACGAATTCTGGGAACATAATCAGTCAGTTTTTTGCTCCAATGTTTGAAGGCTATAATGTACACCTAATTGAAAGAGTCGCCTGGTGGATGCACATCGTTGGGATTCTAGTATTCTTAAATTATTTATATTACTCGAAACATTTACACATTTTATTAGCTTTTCCAAACACCTATTACGGAAGCGTAAAACCAAAAGGATACTTTAATAATTTGGAAGCAGTCACCAACGAAGTGAAGCTTATGATGGATCCGAATATTGATCCTTTTGCCACTACTGAAGAGGATGCGTCAGTCCCTGATAAATTTGGAGCTAGTGATGTTCAAGACTTAAATTGGGTCCAACTTTTAAATGCCTACACCTGCACCGAATGTGGCCGCTGTACAAGCGAATGCCCAGCCAATCAAACAGGTAAAAAACTATCGCCACGTAAAATAATGATGGACACCCGGGATCGTTTGGTAGAAGTAGGAAATAATATAGATACCAATAAAGGCGTGTTTGTCCCCGACGGTAAGCAACTTTTAGGGGATTATATTACAAACGAAGAACTCTGGGCTTGCACTAGCTGTAACGCTTGTGTAGAAGCCTGTCCCATAAGTATCGATCCACTTTCAATTATTCTTGAAATGCGTCGCTACTTAGTGATGGAACAAAGTGCGGCTCCTATGGAACTCAACACGATGATGTCTAACATAGAAAACAATGGTGCCCCGTGGCCTTACAACCAAATGGACCGATTAAACTGGAAAAACGATTAAAATTATATCAATATAAATTCATTATGAAAAGAGAAGAAGCAGACAAATTATTACATGAAAAAGTAGAAGCAGGAGAACTTGTAAGTCCAGTACTTCCTGGTGGCGTTAAAAATTATTTAATAGATATTGATGGGACCATCACAGAAGATGTTCCTAACGAAGAACCAGAACGTATGGGTACCTGTTTACCTTTTGTAGACGCTTTAGAAACCTGTAACCGATGGTATGAAGAAGGACATATGATTTGTTTTTTTACATCCAGAACAGAATCACATAGAGAAGTCACACAAAACTGGTTAAAAAAACATGGGTTTAACTACCATAGCCTTTTAATGGGAAAACCTAGAGGGGGAAATTACCATTGGATTGACAACCACTTAGTAAAAGCAACGCGCTATAATGGTAAATTTACGGATTTAGTAGAAAAAGAAGTGACGATCGAAGTTTTTGACGATGGTCAACATGACTAATATTTAGATTATGAGTGACGTATTAAAAGTACCTACAATGGCCGAATTCATGGCGACAGGGAAACAACCCGAAGTATTATTTTGGGTGGGCTGTGCTGGAAGTTTTGATGACCGTGCCAGAAAAATCACCAAGGCTTTTGTAAGATTACTAAACAAAGCCAAGGTCGATTTTGCGGTCTTAGGAACCGAAGAAAGCTGTACAGGAGATCCAGCCAAACGATCCGGAAATGAATTTTTGTTTCAAATGCAAGCAGTGACCAATATTGAGGTCTTGAATGCCTATGAAGTTAAAAAAATTGTAACCGCCTGTCCACATTGTTTTAATACGCTCAAAAACGAATACCCATCCTTGGGTGGAGACTATGCAGTGATGCATCACACTCAATTCCTCAAAAGCTTACTAGAAGAAGGGCGCCTCAGCATTGAAGGTGGTAAATTTAAAGGCAAACGCATCACATTTCATGACCCTTGTTACTTAGGTAGGGCGAATGACGTGTATGAAGCGCCTCGCGATTTGATTCAAAAGTTAGATGCCGAACTGGTGGAAATGAAAAATTGTCGCAAAAAAGGCCTCTGTTGTGGGGCTGGTGGTGCACAAATGTTTAAAGATGCCGAAAAAGGCGACAAAGAAATCAATATTGAACGGACGGAACAAGCCATGGAAGTCACTCCAGAAATTATTGCCACGGGATGTCCGTTTTGTAATACCATGATGACGGACGGCGTTAAAAATAAAGCGGAAGGTAAAATTGAAGTCATGGATGTTGCCGAGCTCATTGCCAATGCAAATGATTTATAACACTTAACACCCTAAAATAAATGCTTGTTAATTTTGACACCCTTCCCGAAACTGCTCGAATTTGGATTTACCAATCCAATCGTTCATTTTCAGAAGTTGAATTAGAAGAAATAACTAAAAAAATAACTCTATTTTTAGAAGGGTGGACTGCGCATGGCGCGGATTTACAAGCAGGCTTCGAAATTAAATACAAACGGTTTATTGTGATTGCTTTGAACCAACAAATGAATGCTGCTACAGGCTGTTCTATCGATTCATCTGTGAAATTTATTCAGGATCTTGAGACCACTTATAAGGTCGACTTGATGGATAAAATGAACGTTTCCTACAAGCAAGGCGAATACGTTGCCTATAAAACGTTAATCGATTTTAAAAAGATGGCCAAAGACAAAGCGGTTTCTAAAAACACGATTGTGTTTAACAACTTGGTCAATTCGAAGGCTGAATACTTAGAATTTTGGGAAGTCCCGGCTTCTGAAAGCTGGCACAGTCGGTTTGTGTGATATTATGAGGTTTCAGATTCCCAAAACGGTAACTCACTAGGGTTGTGAGACTGTGTTAACTCGAGCTGTAATAATTTCTTTTTAGAAGACAGTCCTCCAGCATATCCTACTAATTTATTGGTGGAGCCTATGACTCGATGACAGGGGACGATCAAAGCAAGTGCATTGGCACCATTGGCACTGGCCACCGCTCGGACGGCATTCTTATCTCCAATTTGATGCGCTAATTCCAAATACGAGATCGTTTTTCCATACGGGATTGTTTGTAAAGCGTTCCATACACTCAATTGAAATGGACTGCCAATCATTTTAATAGGCAACGAAAAGGACGTTTGTTTCCCATTTAAAAAAGCATCAATTTGGAGTCGGGCTGATTTTAAAAAGGGCGTGTCTTTTTCAACAAACACAGCGTTTAAACCCGACAGGATACGTTTGTCAACCGCAGATCGCATTTTTCGATAACGGAAATCTAACAAACACAATTCATCTTCATAACTTCCAAGGATCAATTCCCCTATAGTGCTTTTGTAATATTGAAAAAAAATTATGTTTGTGGATTCCATTAGATTAATCTATAGCAAAGCGTACTTTTACTTCACTTTCAATTTTAATGCCCGAAAATTCAATATCAATGGGTTCTTCCAAGTCATTACTAGGGGCATATTCTAAGCTCATCTTTGCATTTCGTTGCGAATAATTTCGATTTTGATAATACTTATCGGAGATATAAATCGCATTTCCGAGGGCTTGACCCAAAGGTTCCACAAGAGATATGGCTTGTGCTTTTGCTTTTAAAATGGCTTTGGATCGCAGGATTAGTTTCAAGGCTTCAGATTTTGAATAATCTGTTTTTGTTAATCGTACATTAGAAATACCTTTGTCCTCCAAATGAATCAGCACTTTACTAGCCGTGAGCCCATCATAAACGATTAATTCGTAGGCTTTGGATTTGAGAACACTTTTCTTTCTCAAAAAATATTTTTTATAGTTACTGGCTAAATCTTCAATTTTTAATTGTTTTTTTAAATTGATGCCTAAGCCTTCCAAAACACTTGCCATTTCGCGTTCTTGTTTTTCAACGGAGGTTTTATCGCGGTCTTCTTTTTCTTGAATTAGAATAGATAAATAAATGCGATCGGGTTTTACTAATGAATCCACTTTTGCGTTGGTTTCTAGATATGGTTGATCAATGAAATTTTTGGACTGTGCGTATCCGAAAAAGCAGGACGCAATACAAATGGCAGTAAACATGTAATTTTTCATAAATTGGATATTTTTATTTTTTAATGAATATACAATTAATGTACCAAAGTTTAAAGCAGGGGTTCAGTTGATGTTTTAATCAAGAATTTATTTTTTGAATCTTTCAGTTAATTATTATTGATGCTTAGAGAGTTCTTTCTCAAATTGTTGTTGTAATTTTTTGCGTTCATTGTCTTTTAAACAATTTAGATTACCTCTCTTAATAATATTAGTTAATTTATTATTATTCTTAGAATATTTCCTAGTAAGCATACACCAAGAATGTCGAATACTCAATTTAATGCGTTCAAAAAATGTAGACTCACCATATTGATTTTTATCACATATATGTTTTGCTTGTTCAAAACTTATAAAAATTTTTGCTTTCATTTATAAATGATTTTACAACTATCTAAAAAAATAAGAAGTTGATTTGTAATTATGATGTTACGAGTTTTAAAATTAGTTAATAATATTTTATGTTTTAAACCAATTTTTCTCCAAACAACCTGAAAGAGATATTCTTGCTCTATGAATATGCACCCATACATTAGACGAAGTAATATTTAATTCATTACAAATAGTTTCTGTATCGTATCCTTTGATTGTTTTCATTTTAAAAATCTCAGCTTGTTTTTCAGGTAATTTACCGATGCAATTGTAGATAGCATCTTTTAATTCAGAGTTTTCTATGATATCTTCTGCTGACTTACTGGAAGAATCAGCGACACGTTCTTCTAACCAGTTTCTGTCAGATTCAGCAGCATCCATATAATCCATCCTAACTTCAGCTTTACCTTTATTAGAATTTATTTTTCGGTAATGATCAATAATTTTTCGTTTTAAAATAGAAATTAACCAAGTACGCTCACTAGCTTCTCCTTTAAAATTCGCCATAGATTTTAATCCCGACAAAAAAGTTTCAGACACCAGATCCTGAGCTGTTTCCCTATCATTTACGCGCGTAATTGTATAGTTGAACAAGTAATCTGAATATAACTTTATCCAATTGTTTGGATTTAATTTATGATTTAATTTCACCTTATTTGTAATAGAAATAACATAAGTAAATCAAAATTAATCCCGTGGGGATGGGCTGTTTTCATTTTTTTATAGTTTTAAATACTAGTAGTGTTACAAAAGACCTAATTACAGGTGTTTTTATTTTTAGTAATTTAATTAGCTACTTTCGAGTCAACTGGTTGTGAAGAATTAGATTTGGGATCTAAATCTGGAATAAAAGTAGTAAAAAAAATAATTGATACCAAAAATAAATAAATTTCAAATACTAAATTGCTCTCAAAAAGAGAGTGTTTTTCTTTTAAAAATAGTAATTTGGTATAAGATTTGAAGTCCGTATTTTTAAAACCGTTTATGCGCCAATTTTTTACACTCAATTTTTTTATTTTCTCGTTTACACTTTTAGCTCAAGACACTTCTTCACCATTGGTGTCTTCTGATTTGGAGCTGCAAAAAACATGGGTCGATAGCACCTATAATTCACTCAGCCTGAAAGAGAAAATAGGACAGTTGTACATGATTCAAGTGTTTTCTAATCAAGATCAAGCCACGAAAAAAACAATTCTCAACCAAATCAAGACGCATCATATTGGGGGGCTTATTTACACTAACGGAGGCCCCGTACGACAAGCTCAATTGAACAATGAATTACAAGCGGCTTCTAAAATCCCTTTGTTGGTTGGAATGGATGCCGAGTGGGGGCTAAGCATGCGCTTAGATTCTACCTATGCCTTTCCATGGAACATGACTTTAGGCGCCATAAAAAATTTAGACCTCATTCGTCAAACAGGAAAACATATAGGAGAGCACTGCAAACGTATTGGGGTTCATTTTAATTTTGCGCCTGTGGTGGATATCAATACCAATCCCAAAAATCCGATTATAGGAAACCGTTCTTTTGGAGAAGATAAAGAAGAAGTCACAAATCGTGCTATGGCGTTTATGGAAGGCATGCAAAGTGCGGGTGTGTTGGCCAATGCCAAACATTTTCCAGGGCATGGCGATACGGCCTCCGATTCACATAAAACGCTGCCTACCATTAATTTTTCGGCACAACGCATCGATTCTTTGGAGTTGTACCCATATAAAAAATTATTTTCAAAAGGATTATCTTCTGTGATGGTAGCACACTTAAATGTGCCAAACCTCGATTCACGTCCCGATTATCCATCATCCTTATCGTATCCGATCGTCACCGAATTATTAAAAGAAAAACTAGGGTTTAAAGGGCTTATTTTTACCGATGCACTGAGTATGAAAGGCGCTTCTAATTTTAGTGATCCTGGCGAAATTGACCTTCAGGCGTTTTTGGCTGGAAATGATGTGATGCTGATGTCCAATGAGGTGTCTCAAGGGATAGAAGCATTACAAGTCGCTGTAGAATCGGGGCTTATTTCAGAGGAACGTTTGGCACATTCGGTCAAAAAAATATTAAGTGCCAAATACAAGGTTGGCTTGCATCAATTTAAACCCATTAAAACCACTAATTTAGTGGCCGATTTGAACCGTCAAAAAGACGACGTTTTATACCAAAAATTGATGGAAAATGCCGTCACACTCGTTCAAAATAAGAATGAAATATTACCCCTCAAAAATTTAGAATTACACAAAATCGCGTATGTAACTATGGGGAATGCGGATGCAACACCCTTTATAAAAACCCTCAATAAATACTCTAAAGTTGACCCTGTAAGTGCCGATAATTTGGACGAACTTATAAGCGCTTTAAGTCAGTACAATACAGTGATTGTAGGGTTGCATACCTCCAATGCCAATCCGTGGAAATCCTATCAATTTACAGATAAAGAACTCGTTTGGCTTTATGAAATTGCACGCACCAATACGGTTATTTTAAATGTATTTTCAAAGCCCTATGCTCTAAATGACTTGAAGTCGATTGCTAATTTTGAAAGCATCGTAATGGCCTATCAAAATAGTCCAATAGCACAGCAAACTGCCGCACAAATTATTTTTGGAGCGCATCCAGCAAAAGGGAAGTTGCCTGTGAGTTGTGGCTCAAGTTTTAAAGCAGGCGATGGGATCATCACAAAAGCAATTGATCGCTTAACCTACGGATTGCCTGAATCTGTTGGGATTGATTCAAGACGTTTACACAAAATTGATTCCATTACATCCTATGCTATTTCAGAAAAAATGACCCCTGGCATACAACTTTTAGTGGCCAGAAAAGGAAAAGTGATCTATGAAAATTATTTTGGTTATCACACCTATAAAAATACAAATAAGGTGAAGTTTGATGATTTGTATGATGTCGCATCTCTCACCAAAATATTAGCAACACTTCCTTTACTTATGGAACTGGTAGATGCTGGCGTGATTGGGTTACAGTCTACTTTAGGCGAATTGTTACCAGCCTATCAAAACACAAATAAAGAGAGTATTACTGTTCAAGAGATGTTGTCTCACTTTGCACAACTAAAACCGTGGATTCCTTTTTACATATCGACCTTAGATTCGATCACTCAAAAGCCAAACGCTAAGTTTTATAGAAAAAACAAGTCCAATAAATTTTCGATCAAAGTGAACGAACGCATGTACTTGCGAACCGATTTTAGAGACAGTATTCAAAACCGAATTATAGACTCTGATTTGTTAGAGGAAAAAAAATATAGATATAGTGACTTGCCCTATTATATTTTAAAATCGATTCTAGAAAATCACTACGATCAACCTCTCGATGCATTGGTGCAACAGCATTTTTATAAATCAATAGGTGCCAATTTTTCAACCTACAAACCTTTAGAAAAGTTCAATAAAAATCAACTGGTTCCCACTGAAAAAGATGATTATTACAGATATAATACCGTACAAGGGTATGTACATGATATGGGAGCTGCCATGCAAGGAGGCGTTGGTGGTCATGCCGGATTATTTAGCAATGCCAATGATGTGGCAAAGCTCATGCAAATGTACCTCCAGAAAGGGACCTATGGCGGCAAACAGTATTTTTCATCAAATACATTTGAGGCTTTTAATACCTGTCATTATTGTGATCAGGAGAATCGAAGAGGGATCGGTTTTGACAAGCCTCAACTAGAAGACGAAGGCCCTACATGCGGCTGTTTGTCCATGACCAGTTTTGGACATTCTGGATTTACAGGAACCTATGCTTGGGCAGATCCAGAAGAAGAAATAGTTTATGTATTTTTGGCCAATAGAACGTATCCTGATTCTGATTCAAATCGGCTTTTGAAAGAAAATATTAGAACAGAAATACAACGTTTGATTTACGAATCAATTATAGAATAATATGAAGATAGGTATTGTGTGTTATCCAACGTTTGGAGGCAGTGGCGTTTTGGCGACCGAATTGGGTTTAGAATTATCTCGTAAAGGGCATCAAGTGCATTTTATTACGTACAGCCAACCTGTACGTTTAGAATTATTGAGTTCTAATGTTCATTTTCACGAAGTTAATGTTCCCGACTATCCGTTGTTTCATTACCAGCCGTATGAGTTAGCCTTGTCTAGTAAATTGGTAGATATGGTCAAAGTTCACAAGATCGATGTGTTGCATGTTCACTATGCAATCCCACATGCGTATGCCGCTTATATGGCCAAAAAAATGCTTCACGAAGAAGGTATTATTTTACCAATTGTGACCACCTTACACGGCACCGATATTACGTTAGTAGGGAGCCATCCATTTTATAAAACGGCCGTGACGTTTAGTATTAATAAGTCCGATGCTGTGACCTCTGTTTCTCAAAATTTAAAAGAAGATACCCAGCGTTTATTCAATACAAAAAAAGAAATTAAAGTGATTCCAAACTTTATTGATATCGATAAATATGAGACCACTTTTACCGACTGTGCTCGTGATCTGCTTGCGCTTCCTGAAGAACGTGTCATCACCCATGTGAGTAATTTTAGGCCCGTTAAACGTATAGCAGATGTGATAGAAATATTCTTTAAAATTCAAAAAGAAATGCCCGCTAAACTAATGATGGTGGGTGAGGGGCCGGAACGAAAACAAGCCGAGCAACTGTGTAAAACCTATGATATCGAAGATAAAGTGGTGTTTTTAGGGAATAGTAATGAAGTCGATAAAATACTCTGTTTTAGTGATTTATTTTTGCTCCCCTCTCAAACAGAGAGCTTTGGATTGGCAGCTTTAGAGGCGATGGCATCTGGAGTGCCGGTCATTTCAAGCAATTCTGGCGGGATTCCTGAAGTTAATATTGAAGGGGTATCTGGTTTTTTAAGTCCAGTGGGAGCCGTTGATGAAATGGCTCAAAATGCAATTAAAATTCTTAAAGATGATGCCGTTTTAGAAACCTTTAAAAAAGGGGCGAAAGCCACAGCCTCTAAATTTGATATTCATGAAATAGTGCCTTTTTATGAAGCTATTTATGAAGAAGCACTCCAAAATTGCATTTCTATTTAATTCGTAAAAAAATCGTCACTTAGTCGTGCTCTAATTTTTGTTTTTGTAATAATACAATTACTTTTACATTCTAAACACTTAAGGATAAGTATATGGCAGGGAATGCATTCGGATCAATTTTTAAACTGACTACTTTTGGGGAGTCTCACGGAACCGCAATCGGTGGGGTGATTGATGGCTGTCCAGCAGGGATTTCAATCGATTTTGAAGCGATTCAACTCGAAATGGACCGTCGTAAACCAGGACAATCCGCTATTGTAACCCAACGAAAAGAACCTGATACCGTTCAGTTTTTATCTGGAATATTTGAAGGCATCACTACAGGAACGCCTATCGGGTTTGTAATTCAAAATGCCAATCAAAAATCAAATGATTATAGCCATATAAAAGACGTTTTTCGTCCAAGTCATGCCGATTATACCTATACCGAAAAATACGGTCAACGTGATTATAGAGGTGGCGGACGAAGTTCGGCACGTGAAACCGCCTGTCGCGTTGTGGCAGGAGCCATCGCAAAACAATTTCTGAAAACAATTGAAATAAATGCCTATACCTCTTCAGTAGGAGAAATAGCACTTAATAAATCTTATAAAGATTTAGATGTAGCAAACGCTGAAACCAACGATGTGCGTTGTCCAGATTCAGAAGTGGCAGCACAAATGATTTCAAAAATAAAAGCCATTCGTAAAGAAGGGGATACCATTGGAGGCGTGATCTCCTGTGTCATTAAAAATGTTCCTGTAGGATTAGGAGAACCTGTGTTTGATCGTTTGCACGCACAATTAGGAAAAGCCATGCTTTCCATCAATGCAGTGAAAGGCTTTCAATACGGCAGTGGATTTGAAGGGACTCAACTCAAAGGAAGTCAACATAATGATGCCTTTAATGCTGATGGTTCTACCAAAACAAATTTATCTGGTGGGATTCAAGGGGGCATAAGTAACGGAATGGATATTTATTTTGATGTTGCTTTTAAACCCGTTGCGACCATCATGCAAGCGCAAGACACCATCGATAAAGATGGTAATGTGGTTGAAATGCATGGAAAAGGCCGACATGATCCTTGTGTTGTGCCAAGAGCGGTGCCTATTGTAGAAGCCATGGCTGCTTTAGTGATTGCCGATTTTATGCTCTTAAACCGGCTTAGTAAAGCTTAAAATTGAAGCCCTGACAAAATTTCATATTTAATTTTTCTATATTTATGGAAATTATCGGATGGATCGTACCTAGGTTCGTTCACTAACATTAAATTTAGAACTATGAAATCACTCGCCTTACACTGGAAAATATTAATTGGCATGCTGTTAGGGGTGACCTTTGGTTTTATAATGCTTGAAGTACAGGGCGGAGGCGATTTTATTGCGAGTTGGATCAAACCCATTGGAACCATTTTTGTAAAACTTCTAAAATTAATTGCGGTTCCGCTTATTTTAGCGTCGCTCATTAAAGGGATTTCAGACTTAAAAGACATCTCTAAATTTGCGTCGATTGGGCTCAAAACGATTATTATTTATGTCCTCACCACTGTGATTGCGATAAGTATCGGATTGATTTTGGTGAATACACTAAACCCAGGGGAGGGGGTTTCTACAGAAACCATTGCAAAATTAACTGAAACTTACGCTGATAACAGCAGTGTGCAAGGAAAAATAGCAGAAGCGAGTCGTCAACAAGCCAGCCGTCCTTTAGATTTTCTGGAGGCGATGGTTCCTGACAATGCCTTTTTGGCACTCAGCAATAACAAACTGATGCTTCAAGTAATTTTTCTAGCCATGTTTTTAGGAATTTCTCTCTTGCTAGTGGGCGAAAAAAGTGCCAAACCCCTCAAAGATTTCTTTGATTCATTAAATGATGTGGTCCTTAAAATGGTTGATTTAATTATGTTAACGGCGCCTTTTGCCGTCTTTTCATTATTGGCTAATGTAGTGGTCTCATCTGGAGATCCGGAGTTGTTATATGCGCTTCTGTTTTATGCAGGCGTGGTTGTTGGTGGTTTGTTTTTGATGATTTGTTTTTATCTTGTTTTGGTATCCGTAATCACCAAACGGAATCCGATTTGGTTTTTAAAGCAAATCAGTCCAGCACAGTTATTAGCTTTTTCAACAAGTAGTAGCGCGGCAACCTTGCCAGTTACGATGGAACGTGTGGAAGAGCACTTGGGCGTCGATAAAGAAGTCTCTAGTTTTGTATTACCGGTTGGTGCTACCATCAACATGGATGGCACCAGTTTATACCAAGCCGTCGCCGCGGTATTTATTGCACAAGCCTTGAACTTTGATCTCACCTTTGCCGATCAATTAACCATTGTTCTAACGGCACTTTTAGCCTCCATTGGGAGTGCGGCTGTCCCTGGCGCAGGAATGGTGATGTTGGTCATTGTCCTCGAATCGGTTGGCTTTCCAGCGGATAAATTGGCCATCGGGCTCGCACTTATTTTTGCAGTCGATCGTCCACTCGACATGTGCCGTACCATGGTGAATGTGACTGGTGATGCCACAGTGTCTATGATTGTTGCCAAACTCGAAGGCAAACTCCACACCCCAAAATCTAAAGAATGGGATGACCATTTGGAAGAAGTGAAGTAATTCTAGTTTATTGTCAATACAAAAAGAATGTAATGGGGGGATTTACCAAGTTTGAAACCGCCTCACAATTATGTAGTTATGTTGGCATTACGCCCACAATAAGAGAATCTGGAAGCAGTGTAAGAGGCAGAGCCAGAATCAGTAAAGTTGGAAACAGAAAGTTAAGAAACTTACTTTTCTTATGTTCATTTACGGCTTGCAAACACAATAAGGGTTGCAGCGATCTTTACCAAAGAATTACAAATAAAGGAAAGAGCAAGAAATTAGCCTTAATAGCCGTTTCTAATAAGTTGCTAAAACAGTGTTTTGCAATTGCAAAATCAGGACATCCTTATGATCCAACTTTTGTGTCTGTATTAGCGGTTAAGTCGTAAGTGAACTCTAAAAATAATGAACCAAAAAAGCTTAATTATAAAATTATGCCTGGCATACTAGTATCAAAAACTTATTAAGAAAAGAGTTGTTTTTTAGCTCAGTTCTTTGTTGTGGTTAGTTATTTTTGTCTGACACATAAACTTCTTTCTCAAAATATTTTTTGTGATTGCTTACAGTTCCGATTGCCGAATCGTTTCCAATATTTTTAATTTCGTATAATTCCTCCACAATTTGTCCTTTAATATTTTGTTTACCTTTTTCATATCCAAAGATTCCAAATCGATAATCATCATTTTCAATTCCAAAAGTGTCCAGTTTTGTTTCACTTTCCGAGTACTTATTTTCAATTACTACATACATTAACTTTTTATAAACGTCAATATTTGAATTATAATTAAAACTCGCTATATTTTTTCCGACCTGAATTGTATCTGGTATTTTTAAGTTGAAGAATGAACTGTTTTTATATTTGACTTCTCCATTTTGGTCGAAATATATCGATTGATTTTTATACAAACTATCTCTTAAAGTTAACCATTCAGATTTTTCTTTAAGAGAGCCATCTTCTCTGTTATAAATCCACCAGCCTTTTTGAAATCCGTTTTCCAGCAAACCTTTTTCCTTTATTTTTCCATTTTCGTAATAGTAAAACAACGTGTCGGCTGGCGCTCCGTTTTTAACGTAAGACAACGATTTTAGTTTTCCGTTTTCATAAGTCTCTCCGCCAAAACCAGTAAATAGTGAATCGGCTTTAGAGTCTATAAATTCCACCTTAACCATTTCTCCGTTGTATTCTTGAAAAACGTCTTTTTTTTCAGATTTACAACTGATAAATACTAAAGTTAATAATATGTAAGTGAGTTTCTTCATAATTAACGTTTATGTATAAGAATAGTTGCGGGTTTGTATGCGAGGATTTTCCGAAGGAAAATCAGACGTTACAAACACGCAACGACCTTTGATTAAGCACTAAACCGTAATTATTTTTATACGGTGTTGGCAAACGTTATTTTTTTATTATCTTTTTTATCGCTCTTTTTCCTGATGAAATAAGATTAAGTATGTAATTACCCCTTTCTAATTTATTTAAATTAATCTTTATAGATTGGACATCTTTATAGTCAAGTTCAAAAATTAATTTACCTGCTACATCATATAATTGCACAATTAAATCATCAATACTCTGGTTTAATTGAATGTTTAATTCCGAACTTGTAGGATTTGGATAAACAGTAGTATTTTCTAATATTGAGACAAAATCATCTGTGGAAAGACTAGAATCTTTAATTACTTCATCAATAATTGAATTACAAACGTTATCATATATGGAATAATTAAATAATCCTAAGTTAACATCATCATATCCATCTTTTAATTTATCCTCAATTTCAGATTCAACTTCAGTACACCAGCAATTATCAGTTAAATCTTTATTTATGTTATCTAAATTTTCAACATTGAAAGTTGTGTTATTGCATATTTGATTATTTTTTATAGCTGTAACAAACCCGTCATAATTTGAAGTTTGAATGCCGACATCATTATTTGAAATATTACTATTTCTAATCTCAAATCCCTCAAAAAAGCTTTTTACTCCAATAGTGTTATTTGTTATGATTGTATTTTGAAGGAGTCCTCTTCCTCCGTAAAGTGCAGTTCCATTATTCGTGAAAGTTGAATTATCAACATCTATCCTCTCGGTTTGATATAGACCATAATCATTATTTGTAAATGTCGAATTTGTAATCTTTTTATCTGCCTGTGAGATCGCATAAGTATTATTTATAAACTCGCAATCATCAATATTAATATCATAGCCAGTATATCCAACTATTGCATTGTTATTATTTTCGAACTTACAGTGTTTATAATAAATAGGTCCTCCTTGATAACAGCATTCTGAGTTATTTGAAGAGTTTGCATATTTAAAATCACAATACTCAAAATTTGCTTTTGCTCCTAAGGAATTTTTGATTTGGATTCCATTCCAATCACCCTTATTAGGTGATGAAACATTAGAAGTGAAAATTATTCGAGCGCTACTATTTCCAATTGCTATTATTTCTCCTCTAACTTCAAAATATTTCCCTGAATCAAATTTAATTTCCACTCCTGGCTCAATATTTAGTTGAACATTTGGAAATAAAACCAAATCACTCGTTACTGTATAAGGACTATTAGTTAAAGAATATGTCGTATTTGAAAATATGCCTCCTCCGACATTTGTTTGAGCTAAAATTGTAAAATTAATTAATAGTGCAAAATTCAATAGTAATTTTTTTATCATCTTTTTTGTTTTTTAATGTTTGCCAACGTTGATGTATAAGATTAGTTGCGTGATTTAAGCATTAAAGTTAGTAAATAAATCACAAATAGAAAGTCCGCGAGGACTTTCGTAAATTGGCTAAAACCAGCAATTAATTTTATACGGTGTTGGCAATAGTTATTTTAAAATTTGTTATTTTTAATTAAGAAAAGTATTTCTCCTAAATTGTTAATTATTCCTGATGTTGATTTTTTTAAATTTGAATCGTAAAAATTTACTACAGCAAGATTATCTATGAATTTACTTATTCTAAATTTTTTGTTTAATAATAATTCCTTTCCATTTTTATTAATCAAACTTTTCTTACCCCTAAAATCTTCAATCGCAAGTATATTGTAATTCACTAATTGCTTAATTATTTCAATTCTTTTTGGAGAATAATCATTAGTTCCAAGGGCTAATCTTGTAATATTATCTAACTTATATAGAGTTTCTCCTTTTTTATTTATTATCGCCCAATCTTTGTAATCATTTTGAACTAAAGCCATGCCCTTAAAAAAACCAGTTGCATATTTAAATTTTGGTTCTATTATTAATTTACCCTGAGTATTAATAAACCCAAATAATTTTTCTTTAGTCTCAACTCTTGCAATTGAATCATTAAAAGTAGTTGGTATATTTGTATATAAAAAATCGATAACTACATTACCGTTTTTATTAATAAATCCCCATTTAGTTATTCCATTAACATCCTTGCTTACTCTTGCTAGCCCATTATTAAAATCCCCATAAGAATCAAAAATTTTATCACTTATGATTTCTCCCAAACTATTTATATAAACAGTTTTAGTTTTTTTAAAAATAATATTGTTCTTTTTGTCAAGATATATGGGTATTCTTGCAATACCATCTGAAAACTCACCATAATTCTTTAATTCACGTGCAGAATATTTTGGAAGATTAAAAAGTTTTTCTCCTTTATTGTTTATTGCAAATATTTGGTGTTCTAAATTTTCTTTTTTTGTCAGCACAATTGAGATACCTTCACTAAATGAAGTGTAATCTATTATCCCTTTTATAATTGTTTTTTTAGTATTTAAATTAATTCCTACATATTCTTGTATAGAATTATCATAGCCGAATATAATGTTCTCGTTAAATTTTATTCCAGAGCCTTTTAGTTTTTGTTTAAAGGCTCCTTTTCCGATAGAAGGTCCTGAAGTTAATTTTGGTTCAATGATTTGGTCTCCATTTATATCTATGACTCCAAATACTCCAGATGTTTCTGTTAAGATATATTCTCCGCTCAATATTTCACTAAATTTATCGCAATTGATTTTTTTTTGCGAATATGTAATAATTGATAATGAAAAAAATAAAATGCTAATTAAATAATTCTTATTATACATACTTTTCTTTTTTTAATTATTGCCAACGT